>BNJS01003283.1_pt1 | contig 98644 bp, 159 predicted proteins | sample 8540461 | NCBI WGS metagenome assembly BNJS01 (sample SAMD00202454, study PRJDB9452) | human saliva metagenome | isolation source: human saliva | place: Japan | reverse complement strand
TATATGAAATATTATTGGTTAGAAGTGAACTACTCCCACTTATAGAAGAGGGAGCTTCTTGGGAAGTATGTGCTTTTGTTAGCCACATATATTTACTAAGCTCTTCGGGTAGTCCCTACCCTGATATATTTTTTTCTAACTTACTTTTTTTCTTCTTTTTAATATTTCTAAACCTTTTCTTAATATATTTATACTTGCATTGTAATCTCTATCTATTTCTAGTCCACAACATTCGCAAAGGTATATTCTTTCTGATAATGTTAGAGTTTCTTTTATATTACCACAACTTGAACAAGTCTTACTACTTGGATAAAAATGTAGGTACTTTTTATAATCTTTCTTTCATACCAATTTGCTTTTATATTCTAGTTGTCTTACAAATTCACTCCAACTTACATCTGATATACTTTTTTTGCTAATTTGTGATTTTTTTAACATTCCCTTTATATTTAAGTCTTCTATACAGATTATATCGTGGTTATTGATAATTTTTTTGTACTCAACTTATTTATAAAGTCTTTTTCTTTTATTTCTAATTTTATTATGTATTTTTTTGCTACTTTTTTTCTTTTTGCTTTTTGATAATTCTTACTATCTGATAGTTTTTTTAGCGCTATCTTTAGCAAGTTTACATCTTCTTGATAGTTTTCTTTGTTCTCTTTTTAGTTTTTTTCTCATATTCTTTTGTTAGCTTTTAAATTTTCTACTTTTTGTACAATCACTCATTGTTGCAAAATTCTTTTATTCCTAAATCTATTCCAATATTTTTTTATTAGTTTTTGGTAATTCTTCGATTTCTTCTTCACATAATATTGAAGCAAAAATAATGTTCAAGACTATTTTTTTACTTATTGTTACTGATTTAATTGTACCTTTTTATTTTTCTATGTAATTTGATTTTAACTAGCGATTTTAGTTTAGGAAGTTTTATGTAGCTATCTTTAATGTATATTGTATTTTTGATTATTTGTAGTATAGCTTTGGACTGGATTGATTTACATTTATATTTTGGAAAAACCAAAATCTTTATTTTTTTAAGAAAAATTCTTAAAAAGCCTTTTTCTAAATTTAATTGTGCATTAGCAAGAGCTAAGCTATCTACTTCTTTTAAATAAGGATATTCTTCTTTATATTTAGTAGGAGTAGGATATTTAGTTTTAATTCCTGTTGATTTATATTCTTCATAACTTTTTCTTTCTATCATCTAACATAAGGTTATATACTTTTCTAACGCAACCAAAGTTTTTTTAAGAAAAAAAGATTACTTGTTCTAAGGTAGGATATATTCTGAATTTATATGCTTTTTTTATTATCTTCATTTCCTCCTCCTTACTTGCTCCACCAATACTCAATACAAAAAAATACTCCTTTTTTTATTACCTTTAACTGATTTAATTATATCATATTTTTTTGAAACAATTTCAAGAAAAATAAAAAAAGCTAATTATACAATAAACTTGTTGAACTTGAATGATAATAGATTATGTGACATAAGAAAAAAACATTTATAATTAAATATATGAGTAGTGTTGAAGTAAGAGAGTATTTGCAAGAATTTCCATCTCTAAGAAGATATTTAGAAGGTAGGCTTTTAAGCCTATCTTTTTTTATTTTTTTACTCTTATAATTCTTTATAAACTTGATAAATAATTTGTAAGATTTTATTAAGCTAAGCAAAATAAATTTTTTTCTTTACTTCACTATAACTTTGTGATAAAAATGATTAACAAAAATTTATCAAATAAAATTAATATAGTATTAGTAAAGAAAAAAATACATAAAGGAGACGACAATGGTTAAAAAAACAATTTTATTAACAGAGTTTTGCAAATTTTAGTAGTTCTTTTTGGAATAAGTTTTTTTACTTTTTAGTTTAACTTATTTATCTCCAGGAGATCCTGCTGAAGTTATGCTAACAGAGTGTGGAAATATTCCTACACCTGAATTACTTGCACAGACAAGAGCAGAACTTGGTTTGGATAAACCTTTTGCTGAACAATATTGTAGATGGGCAGGACATGTTGTACAAGGAGAATTAGGAAAAATCTTATTCTTTAAGAGTACCTGTTGTGGATAAAATAAAAACAGCTTTTTATGCCAACATTAAAACTTTCACTTTTATCTCTTGCATTTATGATAGTGATTTCACTTCCATTAGGAACTTTAGCTGCATTAAAAAGTAAACAAATGGCCAGATTATTTTGTAAGAGCAATTAGTTTTTACAGGGCTTTCTATTCCAAGTTTTTTTGGTTAGGATTAATATTTTTTTAAGTATTTTTTTGGAGTTATGCTTCATTGGGTAACTGTTTCAGGAGGAAAGGCTGACTTTAAATCAATGATACTTCCAGCTTTTTACTTTTAGGTTTTGCAATGTCTGTAAAAATATATAAGACAGGTTAGACATACTGTTTTTAGAAGAATTAAATAAAGATTATGTTGTTGGAGCTAGAATGAGAGGGATAAAAGAAAGTACTATACTTATAAAGCATGTAATTCCTAATGCTTTGATTCCTTTTAATTACTTTTATTAGGGCTATCTCTTGGTAGTTTATTAGGAGGAACAGCAGTTATAGAAATAATTTATAATTTTCCTGGAATGGGAAATCTAGCAATTAAAGCTATATCTTTTAGAGATTATCCTTTGGTTCAGGCTTATGTACTACTTATTGCACTTATTTATTTAGTAATAAATCTTATAGTAGATTTTTTTCATATAAATTGTTAGATAAGAGAGTTGAGGGGCAAATTAATTGAAAAACAGAAAAAAATTTATAAAAGGACATAAACAACTTATATTTTTTTTCTTGTAATGGCAATAATTATTATTTTGATTGCTATTTTTTTGCAAAAGCAAATAGCTCCAAAAAGATCCTTTACATGCAGTTATGGATAAACCTTTGCATGGGCCTGATAAAACTAATTTATTAGGAACAGATATTTTAGGAAGAGATATTTTATCTCGTATTATCTATGGAACTAGATATTCTCTTTTTATGACATTAGTACTTGTTGCTGTAGTTTTTTTGTTCTAGGAACTACACTAGGTTTGATAGCAGGTTATTTTTGGTGGATTTATTGATACTCTTATAATGAGACTTGCTGATATGATGGTATCTTTTCCAGGTATTATTTTTAGCTATAGCAATAGCTGGACTTTTAGGACCTAGTATGACAAATGCAATAATTGCAATCTCTGCTGTTACTTGGCCTAAGTATGCAAGACTTTCTAGAAGTATGGTTTTAAAAATAAAAAAAGAATTATATGTTGAAGCTGCAAGACTTACTGGAAGTAGAAATAAAGAAATTTTATTTAGATATATTTTTACCTAATATGGTTACACTTATGTTAGTGACAGCAATTTCAGATATAGGAGCATTGATGCTTGAAATTTCAGCCTTATCATTTTTTTAGGTTTTTGGAGCTCAGCCTCCTATTCCAGAATGGGGAGCAATGTTAAATGAGGGAAGAACATACCTTGCAAAAAGCTCCTTGGCTTATGCTATATCCTGGAATGGCAATAGTTATAGTTGTGGTTGTTTTCAATATGCTTGGAGATAATATCAAAGATTTAATTGATATTAAAGAAGAAGATTTTTAGGTAGCAATAAAATTTTTTTAATATATTAATAAAGAAAGGTGGTACACATGAAATTTTTTTACAAAGAAAAGTTTTTGCTTTTTCTAATGGCAATCTTAATGATGTTTACTTTAGTAGCTTGTGGAGGAGAAAAGAAAGAAGAAACTTCTGTAGCAGGAACAGAAAAATACTAATGGGGAATTAGTAATAGGTGTTACAAGTTTTGCTGATACTCTTGAACCTACTGAGCAATATTTTAGTTGGGTTATAACTCGTTATGGTGTTGGAGAAAAACTTAGTTCGTTTCGATGAACATGGAGATTTACAAGCTTCACTTGCTGAAGAATGGAAAGTTAGTGATGATAAATTAACTTGGGAGTTTAAGATTAGAGATGGAGTAAAATTCTCTAATGGAAATCCTTTAACAGCAGAAGCAGTAAAAATCTTCTCTTGATAGAACATTTAGAAAAAAAGTAAAAGAGCAGATGGTTTCTTTAAACCTACTTCTATAGTTGCTGATGGTCAAACTTTAAAAAAATAACTACTGATAAACCAGTTGCTATTTTACCTCAATGTCTAGCAGATCCTTTATTCTTAATAATAGATACTTCTGATAATGTTGAAGAATATACAACAAATGCTCCTATCTGTACAGGACCTTATGTATTTAAAGAATTTGTTCCTACAGAATATGCAATAGTTGAAAGAAATGAAAATTACTGGGGTGGAAAACCTGGTCTTGCAAAAGTTACTTTTAAATGTATCAATGACCAAAGTACTCGTGCTTTATCTTTAAAAAGTGGTGAAATTGGAGTTGCTTATAATTTAAAAATTGAAAATAAGGCTGATTTTGAAGGAAAAGATGATATTAATATTCAAGAATTAAAATCACTTAGATCTACTTATGCTTTTATGAATCAACATGGAGCATTAGGAGATTTATCACTTCGTCAAGCATTGCTTAGAGCTTTAGATAAAAAAACATATACAGAAAAACTATTAGCTGGAGCAGCTACTCCTGGTAAAGCACCTATTCCTCCTACATTAGATTTTTGGATTTGATAAACTTGTAGATGAAAAATGCTTATAATCCAGAAAGTGCAAAAAGTAATATTAGCTAAAAGCAGGATATAAAGATGTTGATGGAGATGGATTTGTTGAAAAACCAGATGGTTCAAAACTTGAATTAAACTTCGTAATCTATACAAGTAGAGAAGAATTAAAAGTTTATGCACAAGCAGCTCAAGCTAACTTGAAAGATGTTGGAATCAATGTTAATTTAAAAAAACAGTAAGTTATGAAACTCTTTTTAGATATGAGAGATTCTGGAAACTTTGATTTATTAATTTGGAATGTACTTGCTGCTAATACAGGAGATCCTGAAAAAAATATTTATATGAAAAACTGGGATAGTTCTTCAGCATCTAACCAAGCAGGATATAAAAAAATGCAAAAAGTTGATGAATTGTTAGATAAATTAAATGTAGAATTTGATCCTGAAAAAGAGAAAAAGACTTAGCAATAGAAATTCAACAATTAATAATGAATGATGCTGCCACAGTATTTTTTTGGATATGAAACTACTTTCTTATATTCAAATAAAAAAAGTACAAAAATTTAAAAAAATGTTCCCTATGGATTACTATTGGTTAACAAAAAGATGTTACAGTTAGTGAATAGAAGGAGAAGAAATGTTAGAAATTAAAGATTTAACGATACAATATGGAGAAAAATAATACTGTTGTTGAAAAATTTTTCTCTAAATATGCAAAAAAAGGAGAAATCATAAGTATTGTTGGAGAATCTGGAAGTGGAAAAATCTACTGTTCTTCGTTCTATAATAGGTGGTCTCTTAGGACAGGGTAAAGTTATTTCTGGAGATATAATTTTTAATGGAAAAATCGCTATTAAATCTTTCTAATAATGAGTGGAGAGAAATAAGAGGAACAGTTATTTCAATGATTTCCCAAGATTGTGGAGCTACTCTAGACCCTATTAGAAAAAAATAGGTTCTCAATATATTGAGTATATAGATGCTCATACTAATTTAAAAAAACTGAGGCAGAAGAAAAAAAGCATGTTCTATGTTAGAAAAAAAGTACGTTTACCAGAAGTAAAAAAATATTATGAATAGTTATCCTTATGAGCTTTCTGGAGGAATGAAACAGAGAGTTGGAATTGCTATGGCTCTAACATTTAAAACCAGAACTTGTACTAGCAGATGAACCAACATCAGCCTTAGATGTTACCACACAGGCTCAAATAGTAAAACAAATGATGGAATTAAGAGATGAATTTAATACAGGTATAATTATAGTTACTCATAATATAGGAGTAGCTGCATATATGGCAGATAAAATTGTAGTTATGCAAAAAAGGAGTAGTTGTTGATAGTGGTACGAGAGAAGAAGTTATAAATAATCCTAAGAGTGATTACACTAAAAAAACTACTTAAATCAATTCCTGAAATGGATGGTGAGAGATTTGTCTAATAATAATGAATTAATATTAGAAGCAAAAAAATGTAACAAAACAATTTAAAGTTTCTAAAAAAATATTTTAACTGCCTGTGATAATATCAATTTATCTATGTATAAAGGAAAAAAACTTTAGGAATTGTTGGAGAATCTGGCTGTGGAAAATCTACTTTTTTTAAGAATGCTTATGAATTTAGAGAAAAATTACAAGTGGTGAAATTTTTCTATAAAGGAAAAGATATTAGTAAATTTTCTAAGGATGAGGTTTGGGAGAGTAGGCAACATATACAAATGGTGTATCAAGATCCAGGTGCTTCTTTTTAATCCAAGAATGAAGGTAGTGGATATTTTAACTGAACCACTTATTAATTATGACAGATTAAAAAAAGGAAGATAAAGAAAAAAAGCTATAGAACTTCTTGAAATGGTTGATCTTCCAGCAGATTTTCATTCATAAATATCCTCAAAAATATGAGTGGAGGACAGAAACAAAGAATAGGTATAGCTAGAGCTTTATCATTGGAGCCTGAAATTTTAGTCTGTGATGAAGCTACATCAGCTCTTGATGTTTCTATACAAAAAAATATAATAGAGCTTTTGGTAAAATTACAAAAAGAAAGAGATTTATGTATAGTTTTTATATGTCATGATATAGCACTTCTTCAAGCTTTTTGCCCATGAGATAGCAGTTATGTATTTGGGTAATGTTTTAGAAGTTCTTCCTGGCGAAAAGATTAAAAGATAGTGCTTATCACCCATATACAAAAAGCTCTTTTTAAGCTCATTATTTTCTATTGATATGGATTTTTTTCAAAAAAAGATAAGTAGTATAGAGGGGGATGTACCTAGTCCTATAAACTTACCAAGTGGTTGTGTGTTTCAAGGGCGTTGTAAGTTTGTAAAAGAGAAATGTAGAAGAGAAAAAACCTAGTTTAGAAAAAAATTTGATACTAAGCATGAAGTTGCTTGTTATTTTGCAAAAAGAAATAAATGGTTTATAATTTTATTAATAACATCAAAAAAATCTTATGGTTAAGCTGACTCCTTGACTTAACCATAAGACTATGGTGTTTTTTTATTTAATTAAAAATAAATTTTGTATATCTTTCATAAGCCTTATTCTCATCTATGAAACTTGGATTAAGATATAGATTTGGAACTTCTTGAGTTTCAAAAACAGATAGCTGAATGTTTCTTAAAAAGCTATATCTTGTAGATAGTTTCCTGTGTAGATAACAACAGCAGGATTATCTGTTTCAACAAACATCTTAATTCCTGATTCAAGATTTTCTATTTCTAATCTTCCTATTTTTTTCATTGAAGATAAAAAGGATGGTCTATACCATCATTAGCAATAGTTTTTTTGAATATCAGTCGCCATAAAGAAATCTTTTTAATTTCTTAGACTTTCTAAAGTCAAAAAAATATTATTATCTAAAGCTATAGTTTCACAAGGAATAGAGTTTTTCATCTATACCAACAAAATAGTCAGAATTAATTTTTTTAAAAATATCTTCATAGATAGTATTTTTCGGGCTTTCCACTTAGATTGAAATAGCTATGGTTAGTTAAATTTAAATAAGTTAAACTGTCAGTTTTAGCAAAGTATTTAATTTCCAATTCATTTTTTTATTTAAAAATATAGCTAACTTTAATTTCAACATTAGCAGGATAACCATTATCTAAATGAGGACTTTTTATAGAAAAAAAGTTAGACTATTTTTAATCTTTTTCTACTGTCCAAAAATCTATGACTGATAGAATTCTTTCCACCATGTAAAGTATTTCCATTATTATTACTATCTAGCTTATATAATTTATTTCCTATTTTTCAATTCTGCATTTTTAATTCTTCCAGCAGTTCTACCTATTATAGCTCCAAAATATGCAGGGTTTTTCTATATTTTTTTCAATATCATCAAAACCAAGAACAATATTTCTAAAAATTTCCATTCTTATCTTTTTACTTCAAGCTTTTTTTATAGAAGCTCCTAAATTTAAAAAAAGCTCAACTTTCAAAAAAATTCATTTTCCAATTTATATACTTTTTATTTCTTCCACTTTTTTTCTTCTCCTATTCAATTAATTAAAAGAATATTTCCACAGACATTTTTAATATTAAAACTATAGTTACTACAAGGAATACAGGTTTAATAAATTTATTTCCTTTTTAGTATTGCAAGTTTTGAACCTATAATAGCTCCAACAGTCATAACAAGTGCAATAGCAATACCATAACCCCAGTTTAATTTTTCCTAAAAAAACCAAAAGACAACTAAACTTGCAAAGTTACTTGAAAGATTTAGAATTTTAGTATTTCCACTTGCTGAAGAAAAAAATCTAATTTAAAAAAATTTTTAATAAGACAGAACATTAAAAAAATGCTGCTGTACCTGGGCCTAAAAAAACCATCATAGAAACCTAAACCAAATGCCATTAACTTCCCAAGTAAAAAGAGTTTTTGGAGTAGTCCCTTTATAGTAATTAACCTCACCCATAGACTTATTCTTTAAAAGCATAGAGAAAAAAACTAAGATTAAGATAGCAAAAAGAAATAGGTTTAAAGTATTTGGTATCTATAGAAACAGCAGTTTTAACTCCTAAAACAGCACCAGCAAGAGAAAAAAAGCAAATAATTTTGATACAATTTCCACATTTATTTTTTTAGCTTTCCAGAATTTAAAAAGCACTGGCAAAAGTAGATAGAAAAAGCAGACAGTTTATTAGTTCCTAAAGCTATATGGGGTGGAAAACCTACTGCAAAAATATGCTGGTAAGGAAATAAGACCTCCACCACCAGAAATCGCATCAACAACAGAGGCAATAAAACAACAAACTGCAAGAATTAAAAAAATTTAATAGGATCAAAAATCCTGAAACATAAGAGAACCTCCTAATATATTAATCAAATTTATAACCAATAGATATGCTTCCAATAGGCTTTTTTTGTTCTTCAAATCAGAAGATATAGAAAATTCAATAGGTCCTATGGGAGAATCATAACTTAAAGAAAAAAAGCTAAACCTTGAGAATAGTCTTTCCACATTCTAGTTCTATTATTTTTGCATAAAAATTCTCTTCATTAAATGTTGCAATATTAAATTTAGTACTAAAAATACAATGAGTATACTATTTTATGCTTGAAGCCTAGAGTCAAACTAATTAAGTCTTTAACCTGTTTTTTTCTTGATAGTTAAAACCATAGAATTCAAAAGTCATTAGTATCCATATTTGTATAGATTCCACCAAGTTTTATTCTTCTATCAGCCCTTATATTATCTCCTCTAAGACTAGAATAATTTAAACCATAGATAAGAGAAAAATTTAGGATTTACAGGAGTATAGCCTTTTTAAGAGTAAAGGCTGGGCCATATAAATTAGATTTTGAATTTTCCAAAAGAACTTGAAAAAAAGTATAGTTAAAAGTCAGCTTTTACTCCCTTCATAGGATTAGTTATAGAGTCCAAACTATTGTATTTATAGCTTAAATAAGTTTTAGTAGAATTTTCAGAATATTCTAATGACTTTTGTTTCATTTCCACCAGTATCTTGTTTTTAAACTAGAGAACTTAGATAAAAGTCCATAAGAAAACATAGTATTATTTGTTGGTTGAGTAAAAAGTCCTAGTTTAAAAATATGCTTCTCTACTTATGAATTTAGCACTTTTTTTCTATTGTCATATAGGAAGAATGGATTTTCATCATAGCCAATATTTGTAAGGAAACCAAATCTATTTTTTTACTCCATAATATGAAAGAGTAGCTAAATCTGCTCCTAAATAGTCCCCAAATTTTAAGTTTAAGTTAATATTGTTATTGAAATTTCCCATTAAAAAAACTAAATCAGAACCTATATTAAAAAGTTGTACCATGACCTGTTAAATAGTTAAATCCTAGACCAACCTTATTTGAGTGAGGTTTTTCACCATCTATAATTAAAGTATTATCATCAATAGTGTAATAAACTTTATCCATATATTTGGAACTGTAAATATCAATAATCTTTTTATCTATATCTTTTTTTAGTGATAGGTTTATTTAAAAGAGATTTAAAAATATCATTTAAAACTATAACAGTATTTTTACTAAATTTTTTTCACTATATTCAATTTTATTTATAATAATTTTTAACATCACTGTCATTAATAAACTTTTTCATTTTTTTCTTTTTATCTTCAGCTTTTAGCCAATAACTTGATTTTGTTTAATTCTTTTCTCAGCTGCTACTTTACCAAGTTTCATCAACTCTTCCTTTTTGATGAATCTAAAGCTGATATATCTTTAACATCAGGACTTATTAAAATTGATGCTTTTTTTCTCTTGAAATTTTAGTTATATTAGAAGCTTGTATAGTACTTGCTTGGCTCATAACACTTAAGATATTATAATCATCTTTTTTTCTACAACAGGAGCCCCTATATCAGAAGCTATAACAATATCCGCTCCCATATCATAGGCTTCTTCAACCGGTAGATTTCTTGTTACAAGACCATCAACATATATTTCTCCATCTATTTTCATAGGCTCAAAAAAATAGATGGTATAGACATAGAAGCTATTAAAATTTTAGCAACATCCCCTTTAGAAAAAAAGCCTTAGTTTCTCCTGTATTTAAGTTAGTCGCTACTATTCTTAAAGGTATAGGGAAATTATCGAAACTATCCATGTATTCATATTTTTCCTAATATCTTTTTTTAAAAATTAAATATTCTTCTCCAGTTCCTTTTTAAACCCTTAGGAAATGAAAAAAATTTAATTCATTGTCAAAGCTAAGATAAGCACTATATTTTTTTAAGCTTTTCTTTTTTTCTCTAAAGATAGATTAGTATTATCAGTAACAGTTTCCAAAAAAACTACTAACATTTACATCGTCTAAAAATTTTTTTCAATTTCATCAACAGAGTAACCAATAGAATACAGTGTTCCAAACCAAAGCTCCTATACTAGTACCAGTGATATAGTCTATTTTAATATTTTTCTCTTTCAAGAACTCTTAAAAACTCCAAGATGGGCATAACCTTTTACTCCACCACCACTTAAAAACTAAAGCAACCTTTAAATTCTTATTGTCCTTAGCTGATTTTTAATTTTTTTTGTATTCTCTATTTTATCTTGTAAATTTTTTTATCTGCTCTTCCATTTTTTTCAATTTCAACATCTTCTTTTTGTTTTTTTAATTGAATTTCTTCAGTATAAGCAAGATTAAAAAAATTAAAAAAATATATGCTAAGAAAAATTATTTTTTTTCATAAATTGTTCTCCTAAAAAAATAAATAATAAATATCTTCTCTATTTTACCATAAATATTAATAAGTGAGAATTATATTATTATAATAATATAAAAAAATTATGTATAATAAACGATTATATGATATAATTTAAATAAAAAAAGTGAATGGATGGAGGGAATATAATGATAATTGTTACAGGTGGAGCTGGGATGATAGGTAGTGCTTTTGTGTGGAAGCTTAATGAGATGGGTATAAAAAGATATACTAATAGTTGATAAATTAAGAACGGAAGATAAATGGTTAAATATTAGAAAAAGAGAATATTATGATTGGATGGATAAAGAAAATTTACAAGAATGGTTATCTTGTAAAGAAAAATGCTGATAAGATAGAAGCAGTTATTCATATGGGAGCTTGTTCGGCAACAACAGAAAAAAAGATGGAGATTTCTTAATGTATAATAACTATGCTTATACTAAATTCTTATGGAATTTCTGTGCTGAAAAAAATATAAAATATATTTATGCCTCTTCAGCTGCAACTTATGGTATGGGTGAACTTGGATACAATGATGATGTAGGTCCAGAAGAATTACAAAAAAATTAAGACCTTTAAAATAAATATGGTTATTCAAAGAAAATATTTGATGATTGAGCATTTAAACAAAAATCTCAACCTAAACAATGGAATGGATTGAAATTTTTTTAATGTATATGGACCACAAGAATATCATAAAGGAAGAATGGCTTCTATGATATTCCACACATATAACCAATATATGGAAAATGGATATGTAAAAACTTTTTAAATCATATAAAGAAGGATTTAAAGATGGAGAACAATTAAGAGATTTTGTATATGTAAAAGATGTTGTAGATATAATGTATTTTATGTTAACTAATGATGTTGAATCAGGGATATATAACATAGGTACAGGAAAAGCAAGAAGTTTTATGGATTTATCTATGGCAACAATGAGAGCAGCATCTCACAATGATAATTTAGATAAGAATGAAGTTGTAAAATTAATTGAAATGCCTGAAGATTTACAAGGAAAAATACCAATATTTTACAGAAGCTAAAAATTGATAAATTAAGAGAAAATAGGTTATACAAAAGAAATGCATAGTCTTGAAGAAGGAGTTAAAGACTATGTTCAAAAATTATTTAGCTAAAGAAGATTCTTATCTATAAGAGAGGTTAAAAGATGAATGCATTAATATTAGTTATAATTCTTGCTCTAGTTGAAGGTATTACAGAGTTTTTTTACCTGTCAGCAGTACAGGACACATGATATTAGTAAATAAGTTGATAGGAGGAGAATACTTTATCTCCAACTTTTACTAATAGCTTTTTAATAATTATACAATTGGGGAGCAATACTTTTCAGTAGTAGTTTATTTTTTTGGAAAGATTTGACACCTTTTGTAGAAACTAAAGAGAAAATTTGTTTTAAGATTTAGACTATGGCTTAAAAATTATAGTTGGTGTTTTACCAGCAATGGTTATAGGACTATTTTTTTAGATGACATAATAGATAAATATTTTTATGGATAATGTAACAACAATAGCTATAACTTTAATAGTCTATGGAGTTATTTTTATAGCCATAGAAGTTATATACAAACTAAAAAAATATTAAAGCAAAAGTTAGAAATTTTTAATAATTTAAAAATATAGCACAGCATTTTTTTAATAGGTTTTTTTCCAATGTCTAGCTATGATACCAGGAACATCAAGATCAGGAGCAACAATAATAGGAGCCTTACTTTTTAGGATTATCGAGACCTTTGGCTGCTGAATTTTCATTCTATTTAGCTATACCAACAATGTTTGGAGCAACAGCTTTAAAAGTTACTAAAAAAATGGTTTAGTTTTTTTACAGAAAGAGAGTGGTCTTATTTAGCTTTAGGTTCAGCAATAGCCTTTGTGGTTGCCTATATTGTTATAAAATGGTTTATGGACTTTATTAAAAAAAGAAGTTTTGCTTCTTTTTGGACTATATAGAATCATACTAGGGATTATAGTTCTTATCTTACTTAGATAAAGATATCTAAAAAAATTCTTTTATATCTGTAATTTTAATGTTATAATATTATGATATAATCTTAAAAGGATAATAATATGAATACTATAGAAACAAAAAAATAAAAAAATCTATTGCTAATAGAACCAAAAAGTATTTGAAGATAGTAGAGGTTTTTTTATTGAGAGTTATAACTACAATACTTTTTAAAGAATTAGGAATAAATAATATCTTTGTACAGGATAATTTTTCTAAATCTTCAAAAAGGAGTTTTAAGAGGATTACATTTTCAAAAAAAGGAGAATATGCTCAGGCTAAATTAGTAAATGTACTAAGAGGAGCAGTACTGGATGTAACAGTGGACTTGAGAAAAAGATAGCGAAAACTTTTTGGAAAAATGTTTTATAATAGAATTGAATGAAAAAAATAAAAGAATGCTTTTTATTCCAAGAGGCTTTTGCTCATGGCTTTTCTTACTTTAGAAGATAATACGGAATTTTTTTATAAATGTGATAATTTCTATAATCCTAAAAAGTGAAGTTGGAATTATTTGGAATGATATAGATTTAAATATAGATTGGAATTTAGATAAATACAATATAAAAAGAAGATGAATTAATAATATCAGAAAAAAAGATAAAAAAATATAACTTTTTAAAAGAGTATAGGAGAGAAAAATGAAACTAATATTTGGAGCTAATGGTAAGTTAGGTACAGACTTTAAAGAATTGCTTGACTCTATTGGAGAAAAAGTATATAGCAAGTGATAAAGATGAGATAGATATAACTAATGGTGATTTTTTTAAGAGCCTATGTTCAAACTATGCATCAAAAACTATAAGATAGACACTATAATTAACTGTGCTGCATATAATTATGTAGATAGAGCAGAAACAGAAAAAAGAATTATGCTATAAGTTAAATGCAGAAGCACCAGCAACTTTAGCTAATATAGCGGATGAAATAGGAGCAAACTATATAACATATTCAAGTGATTTTGTTTTTTTAATGGATTGCTGACTAGTTATTTATATGGTGATACTACAGGTTATACTGAAGAAGATGAACCACATCCACTGTCAACTTATGCAAAAAGCTAAGTATGAAGGTGAATTACTAGTGTCACAAGTGATAGAAAATCCAGAAATAACTTCAAAAAAATGTTTATAGTAAGAACTTCTTGGGTTTTTGGTAAAGCTAGTATGAATTTTGTTGACAAAATAATTGAATTATCAAAAAGAAAAAAAGATGAATTAAAAGGTTGTTGATGATCAAGTTTCATCCCCTACTTATTCTAAAGATTTAGCTTACTATAGTTGGGAACTATTAAAAAGTTCAGCTGAAAATGGAATATACCATTTTACAAATGATGGTATAGCTTCAAAAATATGAAGAAGCTAAATATATATTAGATAAAAATTTCTTGGCAAGGAAATTTAATAGCAGTAAAAAGAGAAGAACTAGGATTACCTGCAGAAAGACCTAAATTTAGTAAATTAAGCTGTAAGAAAAATAAAGGAAAAAAATTAGGAATAACTATTCCAGATTGGAAAGATGCAATAGATAGATATTTTTAAGGATAACAATAAGTAATCTATAAGGGAGAAGGTAATGTCAAATAAATTAGTAAAAAGTAGAAGAAAATTTTTTTATGAAGAAAATGAAATAAATATTTATGATTTGATAAATATTTTTTTAAAAAAATATTAAAATATTTATTATAGTTACAATAGTAGGGATGATAGCAACTTGCCTATATGTAGGAAAAAGAATAGTTTTTTTGATAAGAATAATACAACTTACATCAACTATACATTAAACTATCAGGAAATAAAAAAAGCTATATGGGAGAAATATATTATCCTAGAAAAAAATCCTAAGGAATTATTATTGGATGATAAGTATTTAGAGCTATTGTTTGAAAAATCCAGAACTAAAAAAATCTTTATGAAGAAAAAAAGTAAAAACAAAATAGAGATGATATTAGTACAAAAAGAGATTTTTTTAACTGAAAATAAAATTTTAGAAATAAGTAGTTTAAAAAGAACTAGCTAAAACGAAAGAAGAGCAAGATTTATTATCTCCTGACTCGTATAGAACAACTGTAAGAGTCAATAGAAAAACTTGATAAAAATAGAGAAGTATCAAATAGCATTATGAAGGCATATTTAACTATTCTAAAATCAATACTATAAAGAAAATATGTTTGACTATTTAGAGGAAAGAAAAAGCTTATTTAGAAAAGTCTTTACCAGTACTAAAAAAAGCAACTAGAAGAAAAATGCTGTTTCTGGCAAGGTCTCAATTTCATCGGGTGGAACAGAGTCAACTAGTAATAACTATTTTTAAATATATCTATCCTATACAAGTATCTAATATAGATACTTACTATGAAAAAAATATAAGACTTTTTGAAAGTGAATATCAATCTATAAAGACTTTGATAGATTTAGAGTTAAATAAATCAGAAAAACTTTTATTAAATATGATAGTTCAATTATCAATATAAAAAGAAAAAAATCAGGAAATATGATGAAGTTAGCTATAGGTATTATTTTAAGTATATGTTTGGGAGTATTAGCAACATTTGTTAAAGGAATTTATAGAAGGATATAAGAAAAAAATAAAAACAGCTAATTAATGGAGGTTATCATGAACACTATAAGAAAAACTAGTGAAGTTTTTTTAATAGACATATTTCTATTAAATATATCATTAGTGATTTCAATATTTTTTTAAAAATATGATCAACTTCAGCTAACAAATAAAAAAATATAAATATTTTTAGTTTACTTCAATCTTTCTTTTTGTATTATATATTTTATTTTAAAAAAATATAATAATAGTTGGAGATTCAGTGGAACTTCAGAATATATGTCTTTAGTGGCTTTTAAGTACATCTATAACAGTTTTTATCATATATGTGTAGAGTTTTTTTAAAAACTAGATACTAAGAGCAGCCTTTACTTTTGAAACTTGGATAATATTTACTTTCTTGCTAATAGTTGCAAGATTTTTTTATGTTTTTTTAACTAGAATGAAAGGTGTAGGAAGAAGTGATGCGAACTCTGAAAATGTACTTATCTATGGAGCTGGAGAAGCAGGAGTACTATTAGTAAAAGAATCTAGAATAAATCCAAATTTTTTTCATATAAAAATAGTTGGTTTTTTTAGATGATAACCCAAATAAAAAAAGGGTGGAAAAAGTATATGGTTTAAAAAGTTCTAGGTGGCTTAGAAGATGTTGAAAAAAATTATTGAAAAAAATGATGTATCAAAAATAATAATTTCTATGCCTTCTGTGGAACAGAGTAAGATTTCAAATATTTTGAAAAGAATTAAATAAACTAAAAGATGTATCTGTTAAGATATTACCTAATGTAGATAATTTAATTGAAGAAGGGAATTTAAGTACACAACTGAGAAATATAAAGTTAGAGGATTTATTAGGCAGAGAAGAAATAAAAAAATCAACACTAAGGAAGTATTTGATTTTATACAAGATAAAATAGTGTTTGTAACTGGTGGGGGAGGAAGTATAGGCTCTGAACTTATCAATCAAATAGCTAAAGTATAATCCTAAAAAGATTATTAATATAGAGATTAATGAAAATGCCTCTTACCTTATGGAGTTGGAATTAAAAAGAAAATATCCATATTTAGATTACAAGACAGAGATAGCAAGTGTTAGAGACCTAGATAAGTTAGCTATGCTATTTGATAAATATAAGCCAGATATACTATTTCATGCAGCAGCACATAAACATGTACCACTAATGGAAAAATAACCCTGAGGAAGCTATAAAGAATAATATATTTGGAACTAAGAATGTAGCTGAATGTTGTCTTAAATATAAATTGGAATCTGTGGTTTTAATTTCTACAGATAAAGGCAGTAAATCCAACTAATGTAATGGGAGCTACAAAAAGAGTTTGTGAGATGATTTTTCCAAAAAAATATTCTGAAAAAAAGATTCAAATACAGAAATTTATGGCAGTTAGATTTGGAAATGTTTTAGGAAGTAATGGTTCAGTTATACCTATATTTTCTAAAATTAATAGAAGAAGGAAAAGAATTTAACTCTTACTCATAAAGATATAATAAGATATTTTATGACTATACCAGAAGCAGCTCAACTGGTTATAGAAGCAGCAACTATTGGTAAAGGTGGAGAAATATTAATATTAGATATGGGCGAGCCAGTTAAAAATTTATGACCTAGCAAAAGAACATGATTAAGTTATCAGGTTCAAATGTTGGAATAGATATAGTTGGACTAAGACCTGGAGAAAAAAATTATTTGAGGAACTTCTATATGATATAAACTCATCAGAAAAAAACATCAAATAACAAGATATTTATAACTAATATGGAAAAATGAAAAAGTACAGGTTGATATAGATGATTACTATACAATCTTAAAAAGATTTAATAAAGAATAATGATACTGTTGGAATGAGAAGAACTTTAGCTAGTATTATTGGTACTTTTTAAAGGGAGAGTGGAATAAAAAAATTGTTGAAAAAGAATATTTGATATTATTTCTTCATTATTTGGACTAATATTACTATCACCTTTTATAATAATAATAGCTATATTAATAAAAGCTTGATTCAAAAGGACCAATATTTTTTTAAACAAGTAAGAGTAACAAAAAAATGGAAGAGAATTTAAAAATTTTTAAATATCGTACTATGAAAAATAGGTTCAGATAAATACAGCCAAATAACAGTAGGAAAAGATAGCAGAATAACTAAAATTGGAGATTTTTTTAAGAAAAATATAAGTTAGATGAAATACCACAATTAATAAATGTTTTAATAGGAGATATGAGTTTAGTAGGACCGAGACCTGAGGGTTCCTAAGTACATAGCACTTTACACAGAAGAACAAAGAGAAATTTTTAAAGGTAAGAGCTGGAATTACTGACTATGCTTCAATAGAATTTTCAAATGAAAATGATATTTTAGCTAATGAGGTTGACCCAGAAAAAGGCATATATAGAAAAAAATTATGCCAAGAAAAAAATAGAATTAAATAAAAAAATACTTATCTGAAATTTCAGTAATGACAGATATAAAAAAATAATCTTATTGACTATTAAAAAGGATATTGAAATAAGTAAGGAGATGGGAACTATATGGAAAAGAGAAAAATTACTTTTTTTCTCCACCTGATATAACGGAGAGAGAAATAGCTGAAGTAGTAGACACATTGAGATCTGGTTGGATTACAACAGGACCAAAAAACAAAAAAATTTGAAGACGAGATAGCAAAAATATTGTGGAACAAAAAAAGTCTGTAGCTCTTAATTCAGCAACAGCTGCAATGGAATTAGCCTTTGAGACTATTTGATATAGGTGAAGGAGATGAAGTTATCACATCAGCTTATACTTATACAGCTTCTGCTAGTGTAATATATCATTGTGGTGCAAAGATAATTTTAGCAGATACTAAAAAAAGGTGAATTCAATATAGATCCTAAAGAGATAGAAAAAAATTAATAACTCCTAGAACTAAAAGCTATAATACCAGTTGATATTGCTGGTCTTCCAGCCGATTATACAGAAATTTTTTTGAAGTAGTTGAGAAGAAAAAGAAATATATTTAATGCTAAAAAAAGGAACTTATCAAGAAAAAAACTTGGAAGAATACTAGTTTTAGCTGATTCTGCTCACTCATTTGGAAGTGACTATAAGGAAAAAGAAAAATTGGAAGTGTAGCAGATATAACTTCATTTTCGTTTCATGCAATAAAGAATTTGACAACTGCTGAAGGAGGAGCTTTGACTTGGAATCTTCCAGAAAAATTTTTGATAATGAAGAAATTTACAAAGAACTAATGTTATTAGCTTTTACATGGGCAAAATAAAGATGCATTAGCAAAAATTAAAAAGCAGGAGCTTGGAAATATGACATAGTTATGCCAGGTTATAAATGTAATATGACAGATATTATGGCTTCTATAGGTTTAGTTCAACTTCAAAGATATGATAATGAAATTTTTAAAGAAAAAAAGGAAGAATTAATATCTTACTATGAAAAGTATCTTAGAGACTTAACAGATAAAATAGAATTACCTATCTTTAAAAAAATGATATTAAAGAAAGTTGTAAACATTTATATATGATAAGATTAAAAAAATCAAGATGAAGAAAAAAAGAAATGAAGTTATTGCAAAATTAGGAGAAAAATGATATAGCAACAAATGTACATTTTCAACCATTACCACTTTTAACAGCCTATAAAAAAATTAGGTTTTTAAAAATAGAAGATTATCCTAATGCATATAATCAATATAAGAATGAAATATCTTTACCACTTCATGATTTTTTTTAACTGAAGATGATATAAAAGTACATTTGTGAATATATAAAAAAATTAATTTAAGGAAAAAAATTAACTTTAAATCATAATTATAAAAATAAGGGAGTCAAGATTAGAGATATGGAAAAATAAAGTAAAAAAATTTGTGTAGTTGGACTAGGGTTATGTAGGTTTACCATTGGCAATAACTTTTTGCTGAAAAATGACTATAATGTTATTGGATTTGATTTAAATAAAAAAATAAGATAGAAAAAGTATTTATCAGGACAAGATCCAACAAATGAAGTTGGAGATGAAAAGAATACAAAAAAATGTAAAAAAATATAGAATTCACATATGATGAGAAAAAAATAAAAAGAAACAGACTTTATAATTGTCGCAGTACCGACACCTGTTTTTAGAAAAATAAAACACCTGATTTAAAAACCATTAGAAAGTTCTTCAGAAATTGTTGGTAAAAAAATCTAAAAAAAGGAGCTATAGTAGTTTATGAATCTACAGTTTATCCTGGAGCAACTGAAGAAGTTTGCTTTACCTATTTTTAGAAAAAAATACTCAGGTTTAGTTTGTGGAGAAGATTTTTAAAAATAGGTTACTCACCAGAAAGAATAAATCCAGCAGATAAAAAAATAATACATTGACAACAATAGTGAAAAATAGTTTCTGGAATGGATAAAGAAAGTTTAGATAAAAATAGCTGAAGTTTATGGTAGTATAATAAAAAGCTGGAGTTCATAGAGCTTCTTCTATAAAAAGTTGCCGAAGCTGCAAAAGTTATTGAAAAACTCTCAAAGAGATATAAATATAGCTTTTTATCAATGAATTAGCAATAATTTTTGATAGAATTGGAATTGATACTTTAGAAGTTTTACAAGCAGCAGGAACAAAATGGAACTTTTTACCATATAGACCCGGTTTAGTTGGAGGACACTGTATAGGAGTGGATCCATATTACTTAGCAAATAAGGCTTCTGAATTAGGATACCATGCACAAGTAATATTAGCTGGAAGAAGAATAAATGACAGTATGGCTAAATTTGTAGCAGAAAAAAACTATAAAAGAAATTGATAAATGCTAATATTAGAGTAAAAGGGGCAGACATTTTAATAATGGGGCTAACTTTTTAAAGAAAAATTGTCCAGATTTAAGAAATTCAAAAAGTAAATGATATTATATTAGAATTAAAAAGAATATGGAGTAAATGTTCATGTAGTAGATCCAATAGCAGAAAAGATAGAAGCCAAAAAAAGAATATGGAGTAGAATTAGAAAATCTAAAAAGATATAAAAAAATATGGACGCTATTATAGTGGCTGTTGGTCATAAAGAATATAGAGATATGGATATAAAAGAGCTATATCAATACTATAATGAAGTCTATAGCAAACCTTTACTTATAGATGTGAAATCTATTTTTTTGATAAAGAAGAAGCAGAAAAAGAGTATGATTATTGGAGGCTATAAAAAAATGAAAAATATCTTTTATTAAATTTAAAAAAAGACAATATAAATATCTAAAAGAAGATATAGAAAAAAATATTTCAGAAATTTTTAGAAGGTGGAGCATATATAAATGGACCTCAAACTAAAAAAAGTTTGAAAAAAAGAATGGAAGAATATTTAGGTGTAAAACATGCTATAGGAATAGGAAACGGAACAGATGCTTTAGTTATAGCTTTAGAAGCTTTAGGAATAGGTAGAGGAGATGAAGTTATAACAAGTCCTTTTACATTCTTTGCGACTGCTGAAGCAATATCAGTTGTAGGAGCAGTACCAGTTTTTTTGTTGATGTAAAATTAGAAGATTTTTAATATTGATGAAAAATAAAATAGAGAAAGCTATAACTTCTAAAAACAAAAAGCTATTATGCCAGTTCATATTTTTGGAACACCTGCAAATATGGATAAAAATAAATGAAATAGCAAAAAAAGAATAATTTATATGTTATAGAAGATGCTTGTCAAGCAATTGGTGCAAAAATATAAAGGACAAATGATAGGATCGCTTTCAGATATAGCTTGTTTTTTTCATTTTTTTCCCAACAAAAAAATTTAGGGACTTATGGAGATGGAGGATTAATAGCTACAAATAATGATAATCTTGCAACTATTTGTAGAGCTTTAAAAAGCCCATGGAAGTGGAGAAAAATGGAGAAATAGCATATAATTTACTTAATAATATAGAAGAAGAAGTAAAAGTAGATAGTCAAGTAGATGATACAGTTTATAATCCAAAGAAATATTATAATTATTTAATAGGTCATAACTCAAGATTAGATGAGTTACATGCAGGAATATTAAATATAAAAATTAAATTATTTAGATGAATGGAATAGTAAAAAGAAATACAATTGCAAAAATATTATGATGAAAAAAATTAGATGATAAAAAAAGTATAAAAAAATGCAGTTAAGAGAAGATGATTATAATGTTTATCATATGTATATCATTCAAACTGAAAATAGAAATGAATTAACAAAAAAATTAGATGAAGCAGGAATAGCTTATGGAGTTTATTATCCTGTACCTTTACATCTACAAAAAGTATATAAGAATTTAGGATATAAAGAAGGAAATTTACCTAATGCAGAGTATCTATCTAAGAGAACAATTGCAATTCCAGTTGATCCTGAATTGACTGAGGAAGAAAAAAAGAATATATTGTAAATTTCTTAAATAATTTAGAGTTATAGGAGATAAAAATGAAATTATCAGATTTAAATTTTGGTAAAGTAGAAAAAAAGATGGTGAATTTAATTGGTTAGGACTTACAGCCGAAGATTATGAAGAAAAAAAGTTTTAACTTTTTAAAATGATGCAAAAATATATAAAAAGAATTAAAAAAAGTCAATTACAGCTATTTTTTTACTACACTAGAGATAAGCAAGAAATTGGAAGATTATAATTATGCTTTTACTTGTTGTAGAGAATCCAAGAAAAGAATTTTTTTAAATTACACAATAAGTTGTATAGTCAAAATTTTTTTCTTTCAAAAAAATAAAAAAATATAATTTCAGAAAAAAAGCAAGTATTGCTGATTATAATGTTATTATAGAAGATTATGGAGTTATTTTTGATTAGATATAAATCTGGAAAAAAATAGTAACAATTGAAGGAAGTGCTATAGTATATCCTAAAAAAATCTTGAAGAAACTTTAACTATAACTGGAGAAAAAAAGGAATGGTTGTAACGGATGGAATGGCAGTTAATAAAATAAATACTTGGAGAGTAGAAGGAGACAACGAACAAGAGTATTTTTTTCTATTGATTGTGAAGATCCTAATTCTGTTTATGGTTATGGACATGAAGCATTGTACAAAGATTTTGTTGATGCTCTAAATGAAAAATAGAGAACCTTTTAGTTAATGGTATAGCTGAGTTAAATGCAGTGAAAAATAATATTAGCTACATATAAATCTCAAAAAAATAGGAATGGCTATAAAATTTGATGAATTTAAAGAGTTTTTCGACTTTGGATATGAAAAAAATAGCCACCAAATTCTAAGAATAAAAAAATGTTTTTTTATCAAGTAATCTATATCTTTATAAATAAGATAGATTAGAGATTATTAAATTTTGAAAAATTATAGAATTTTATATATGAGATTAAATATTAATGGAGGATAAATGCAGTTCAAAAAGTTTAGAATACCCATTTGATTGGGAATATTTGAATCGTAAAAAGAAATCATTAAAAAAAGAGAATTGGAAGCTAGTAGAGATTTTTTTATTGAAAAAGAAAAATAGCTATTTTAGGTGGTAGTACTACAAATGAGCTTAGATTAAATTTAGAACTTTTTTTATTGAAAGAAGGGATAAAAACCTATATTTTATGAATCTGAATATAATAAATATTATGAAGATGCACTTTTTAGCCAAGAATTATTAGAATTTAAAACCAGATATTGTATATGTATACAGTACAATAAAAAAATATAAAAAAACTTTCCTTCTATTGCAATTGAACAAAAAGCAAAATGAAGATATTTTTTTGATTTTGAAACTAAAAAAATTAGAAACAATTTGGGAAAAACCTTTTTTTTCAAAATTAGCTTGTGTAGTTATTCAAAAATAACTTTGAACTTCCACAAACTAGAATAATAGGAAATTCATCTTTTTATTTAGAAAATGGAAATGTTAATTTTATAAATAAGTTAAATCTTTTCATCTCAGAAGCTACAAAAAAATATAGTAATTTATATATTAATGATATCAACTATTTATCTTCACTTATTGGATTAGAAAAATGGTATGATAATGAATTATGGTTCAACTATAAATATGCTATGTCATTTGAAGGAATAACATATATAGCACATAGTGTAGCAAGCATAATAAAATCTATATATGGTAAAAAAATAAGAAGGCAATAGCTCTTGATTTAGATAATACTCTTTGGGGAGGGATTATTGGTGATGATGGAGTAAATGGAATAAAAAAATAGGAAGTGAAACAGCTATTGGGGAAGCATATGAAGATTTCCAAAAAAATATAAAAAGAAATAAAAAAATATGGGAATAGTGTTAACTATTAATTCAAAAAAACGATCTAGAAAAATGCATTGGAAGGTCTAAAACATCCTAGTATGATTTTACATGAAGAAGATTTCTTTACAATAAAAAGCAAATTGGAATCTAAAAATCAAATAATATTTTAGAAAAGTGCTAGAGAAATTAATATAGGGGAAGATTCTTTTTGTGTTTATAGATGATAATCCTGTCGAAAGAGAATTAGTAAAAAGTCAATTAAATACTGTATCTGTCCCTGATATAGGGGATAAGATAGAACTTTTTAAAAAAATTTTATCGATAGAAATAGTTATTTTGAAATAATTTCTCTTTCAAAAAGAAGATTTAGAGAGAGCTAAATATTATCAAGATAATCAAAATAGAGAAAAAGAAGAACAAAAATTATTCGAATTATAATGATTATTTAAAGTCATTGGATATGATTGCAGAAATAGCTGAAGCTAAAGAAGTATATTTAGAGAGAATATATCAACTTATAAATAAAACTAATCAATTTAATCTCACTACTAAAAAGATATACAAAAATTTGAAGTAGATGAAGTTTATAAAGACCCAAAAGCAAATACTTTTATATGGAAAAATTAAAGGATAAATTTGGAGATAATGGACTTATAAGTATAATTATAGCTGAACAAAAAAAGGAAAAAGTATTAGAAATTCCTTTATGGCTTATGAGTTGTAGAGTATTAAAAAGAGATATGGAAATTGCTATGTTGAATGAATTAGTAAATTTAGCAAAAAGAAAGAGGAATAGAAAAAAATGATTGGAACATACATTCCAAGTAAAAAATTCAATGGTAAAAAGATCATTATAAGAATTTAGGCTTTAAATTTGAAAAAAAGAAGAAAAATGAAGTTTTTACATGGGTTTTAGAAATAAAAAGATTATCAGCCAAAAAGAATGTATGATAGAAAAAAAGGAGAGTACTAATATGGATATTTTTAAAAAAATTAGAAGTTATTTTTTTAGAGATATTTTTTTGATGATGAGGATATTGTTTTAACAAATGAAACAACAGCTAATGATATTGAAGATTGGGATTCGCTAGCTCAAATAAATTTAATTGTAGCAATAAGAAGAGAATTTCAAATAAATTTTGATTTAGAAGAAGTTAGTAAATATAAAAAAATGTTGGAGATATAATAGGTGCAATAGATAAAAAAATAAATTTAGCTAATAATTAGAATGTTAGTAAAAAGCTACAGGTTTAGGAACAAGTATTTTTTTCCACATGTAGAATATTTATCTAAAAGAACAATTACAATTCCAGTTGATTCTGAATTGACTGAAGAAAAAAAGAATATATTGTAGATTTCTTAAATAATTTAGAGTTATAGGAGATAAAAATGAAGTTATCAGATTTAAATTTTGGTAAAGTAGGAAAAGATGGTGAATTTAATTGGTTAGGGACTTACAGCTGAAGATTATGAAGGAAAAAAAGTTTTGACTTTTTTTAAATGATGCAAAATATATAAAAAGAATTAAAAAATAGATCAATAACAGCTATTTTTTTACTACACTAGAGATAAGTGAGAAATTAAAAAGATTATGATTATGCTTTTACTTATTGTAGATAACCCAAGAAAAGAATTTTTTTAAATTACACAATAAGTTGTATAGTCAAAATTTTTTTATTTCAAAAAAAGTAAAAAAATATAATTTCAGAAAAAAAGCAAAAATTTCAGAAAAAAAGCAAGTATTGCTGATTATAATGTTATTATAGAAGATAATGTAGTTATAGAGTCAGATGTAACGATATATGAAAAATGTTACAATAAAAAGAAATTCAATAATTCATTCAGGAAGTAGAATAGGAGGACCAGCATGTGAGTTTTCAAGGTTTGGAGATGAAGTATTGGAAGTATTTTCGGCTGGAAATGTTTTTAATAGATGAGAATGTTGAAGTACAAAAATAATGTATGTATAGATAAAGGGGTATTTGATCAAACATATATAGGTAAAAAAATGTAAAAAAATAGATAATTTAGTTCATATTGCACATGATGTTAAAAATATGAAAATACTCTTATTATAGCTTGTTCTTTTATAGGAGGAAGAACAAGAATTTTCAAAAAAATTCTTTAATAGGTCCTAATTGTACTATAAAGAATGGGCTATTATTAGGTGAAAAATTCAAGAGTTACAATGGGAGCTGTTGTTGTAATGAATGTAAAAAAATAATGAAACTGTCAGTGGAAATTTTTGCAATGCCACATAATCAGTTTTTAAAAAAATTTTTAAGGATGAAAGGAGAAAAAAATGTTAGATAAATTTAATAAAAATTTTTATGTTTAGCACCCCATCCAGATGATATTGAACTAGGTTGTGGGGGAACTATATCCAAATTAATTGAGTTAGGTAAGGAAGTACACTATTGTACATTTTCTTTATGTGAAAAAAATCAATTCCAGAAGGATATGCAAAAGATAATGCACAAAAAAAGAATTAGCAGATTCTTGTAATATATTAGGAATAAAAAAAGACAATATACATTTTTATTATTTTTGAAGTAAGAGAATACAAAAGAGATAGACAATTAATTTTAGAAGAATTAATAAAGTTAAGAGAAAAAAATAAATCCTGATTTAATTTTTTTACCAATGCCAAATGATATACATCAAGATCACTGTACAATTTCAGAAGAAGGAATAAGAGCTTTTTAAGAAAAAGTACAATATTTGCCTATGAAGTTCCTTGGAATAATCTTTTTTTAGAAAACAATTTATTTATAGAGTTAACTGAAGAGCAACTTCAACGAAAAAAATAGAATCATTAAAAGCATATAAATCACAGTATTTTTAGAAGTTATGCAAGTGAAGAATATATAAAGAGTTTAGCTATAGTAAGAGGGGTACAAGGTAAATATAAGTATGCAGAAACTTTTTAATATAATAAGGATGTTTTTTTATGAAAAAGTACACTATTTTCTTTTTAATGTAAATAAAATAAATAATAATTTTTTTCTTTTTTTATAAATGGTGTTTCTACAGTTTCAAATCCTAGAAATAATTCTATTATTTTTTTAAATAAAAATAAATTTAGAATTATTAAAAAAATTAGAAAAAAATAGAAGAAGCAGTAATTTTTTTAAAAAGTTGGTTTAAATGCAAAAAAGTTTAGAATATAAGAATATAGTAAAAATATGTAAATAATCCAAGATTAGAATATGCAAAGTTTTTTTGTATAATATATTAGAAGAATTTGGATATTATAAGGAACAAAAAAATATTACCTAAAAAAATGGATATTATCATGGAAAAAACTTAAAACTTGGAAAAAAATATTGTAATAGAACCATTTGTAAGAATAGGAGATAATGTAGAGATAGGAGACAATACAATAATAAAAATCTGGTGCCATTATAAGCAATAATGTAAAGATAGGGAAGTAATTGCTACATTAGAGAAAAATTCCGTTATAGGTGGAGAAGGTTTTGGAATTGAAACAGATATAGATGGAAAAAAACATATAGAATACCACATATAGGTGGAGTAGAGATAGGTAATAATGTAGAAGTTGGAGCATTGACAACAGTATGTTCAGGAACAATAGAAAAGACAATAGTTAAAGATTATGTAAAAACTAGATGATCATGTTCATGTAGCACATAATGTGATATTAGAAGAAGGCGTTCTAATTGTTGCTGGAACAGTGATAGGAGGCAGTACTAGAATAGGTAGAAATTCAAAAAAACTGCACCAAATACAGCTATAAGAAATGGTTTAGAAATAGGAAACAATGTTGTTATGGGGATGTCAGCAAGAGTAAATGAGAATTTACCTGATAATATTATTGTGACAAATGAAAAAGCAGATACTTTAGAAAAATATAAAAAAAGTATTCTAAGTATAAAAAAAGATTTATTAAAAAAATATAGGAGAAAAAAATGATTAATATTTGGTTAATAAATCAATATAGTTATCCTCCTGGAAAAAAAGTAATTGGAGAAGACACTTTGATTTGTTTAAAAATTTTTTTCAAAAAGAAAAATTATAATATTGATGTAATATGTGGTTCTTTTGTCCATGATAGAAAAGAGGAAATTTTTAAATAAAGGCGAAAAAAATATAGATTAGTAAACAGTGAAGGAATAAAAATATCATATTTTTATCTGGAATTTTGTATAAAAAGTAAAAATAGTGCGTATGTTATCAATGGTTCAATTTTTTTTTCAAAGTTTTATTTTTTTCAAAAAAAGTTAAAAAGATAAACCAAATATAATATATGCTTCAAGTCCACATCCTTTTTAATGGATTAGCAGGAATGTATTTAGCTAGAAAAATATAAATGTCCTTTTATATTAGAAATTAGAGATTTATGGCCTGAAACATGGGTTGCAATGGGAGCGACAACAAAAAAGTATTTTATATAAAGTATTTGCTTATATAGAAAAAGTTTTTGTATAAAAATGCAGATAAAATAGTAACACTCACTGCAAATAAAGATTATTATATTTCAGTGGGGAGTAGACGAAAAAGTAGAGATAGTATCAAATGGAGTAGATTTAGAAAAAAATATGATAGTTTAGTAGAAGAAAAAGACCCCTATTAAGTTTTTTTAGAAAATAAATTTAATATATTGTACACTGGTGCACATGGAACAGCAAATTGTTTAGAATTTATTATAGAGGTAGCAAAGTTAATAAAAAAATGATGAAATAATATTTAATTTTATAGGTGAAGGTGAAAAAAAGAAGAACTTATAAAGAAATCTAAAGAATATAATTTAAAAAAATGTTAAATTTTATCCACCTATAAATAAGAATTTAATTCCGAGCACTTTAAAAAAAGGAGATGCAATGATTTTTACCTGTTAGGGATGAACCTTTATATAAATATGGAATTAGTCCTAATAAGATATATGAGTACTTTTGCTTCTTCAAAACCAATAATTTTTTTCTGGAAATGTTGCAAACGACATGGTAAAAAGAAGCTAATGCTGGTATTTCGGTAGAAGCTGAGAATATAGATAAAATAAAGGAAGCAGTATTATCATTATATAGCATGTCAACAGATGAAAGAAAAGTACTAGGAAAAAAATGGAAGAAAGTATGTTGAAGAAAAATTATGATACAAAAGTTTTATCTAAAAAAATTGAAAAAAATAATTTTAAATCTATTGGAGGATAAAAATGTATAATGTTGCAATTATTGGTTGTGGAAGAATATCTCATAAAAATAGCAGAAGGAGTTGCTAAAAAAATAACGATAGAATGAAGTTAGTTGTTTTATGCGATCCTATAGAAGAAAAAGATGTTTGAAACAGAGAAAACATATAATAAGAAAAATTAAAAAGTGAAATTCCAATTTTAAAATATAAAAAAACTATAAGGAAATATTAAAAGAAAATAAAATAGATATAGCAATTATTTCAACAGAAAGTGGTTATCATGAAGAAATAGGGCTATATTTTTCTTGAAAATGGAATTAATGTTATTATTGAAAAAAACCATTAGCTATGTCAATAGAAGGTGCTCAAAAAAATTGGTAGATACAGCAAAGAAAAAAATAATCTAAAATTAGCAGCTAGTCACCAAAAATAGATTCAATTATCCTATTCAACTTTTTAAAAGAAAGCAATAAAAAGAAGATAGATTAGGAAAAAAATATTTAATGGGATGGCAAGAATTTTGTGGACTAGAGATGACAACTATTATTTACAAGCTCCTTGGAGAGGAACTTGGGCTTTAGATGGTGGAACTTTAATGAACCAATGTATTCATAATATAGATTTAATAAATTGGATGATGGATGATGAAATAGATACTGTATATGCTCAAACTTCAAATTATATTAGAAATATTGAAGCAGAAGATTATGGAGTTATACTAATTAGATATAAATCTGGTAAAAATAGCAACAATTGAAGGAAGTGCAGTAGTTTATCCCAAAAAAATCTTGAAGAAACTTTAACTGTAACTGGTGAAAAAGGGAACAGTAGTAATTGGTGGAATGGCAGTTAATAAAATAAATACTTGGAGAGTGGAAGGAGACAATGAACAAGAATATTTATCTATTGATTGTGGAGATCCTAATTCTGTTTATGGTTATGGACATGAAGCATTATATAAAAGATTTTGTTGATGCTTTAGATGAAAAATAGAGAGCCACTTGTAAATGGAATAGCAGGGCTAAATGCAGTAAAAAAATAATATTAGCTGCATATAAATCTCAAAAAAACAGGTTTACCTATAAAATTTTTCAGAATTTAAAGAATTTTCAACTTTAGATATGGGAGGACTTAATGTTTAATTTTTATAAAAATTAATGGATATATATATAATAAAAATTTCAAATAAAAAAATTTATTCATTAATCAAAAAGTATCAAGAGAAAAATTTTTAGAGGAAGTCTATAAAGAAAATTTTCAAGAAAATTATTTTTTTCTAGAAGTTATTGTCAATATTTATGTCAAAAAAATTATACAAACAAAATTATATATTTTTAAATTTTTATATCTTTTTTTCTCATAAAACTTATACTTGTTTTTTTAAAAATATTTCAAAAAAATAATAAAAAGAAGAAAAAGGTAAAAGTTCTTTATTTTGGAATAGAAAAAAACAATCCCAAAAGAGTTTTCACACTATGAAAAAGCTAGAAAAATCACCTTTTTACAAAAAAAGATATTGAATATTTTGAGAATGATATTTTAAAAGAAATCTAAAAAGGAATACTACTTTTGCCTTTGAAAGTTTTGCTAAAAAAATAGCAATATATAGGTATAATATAGAAAAAAATATTCACCTGAAATATTCTTAGTAACATCTGAATATAGTTGGACTTCATCTATTTTAACAGAATTTTTGTGAAAAAAATAAAATACTTCATATAAATTATATGCATGGAAATAAATGGTATGTCATTAGAGATTCATTTTTTTAAATTTCACAAATGTTATGTATGGGATGAACATTATGCAGAAATTTTTGTAAATTAAAAGGCTTTTTGAAGGACAATTTGAAGTTATTGATTATTTAGATTTCATTCCACAAATAAATATTGAAATAAAAAGAATTATATAATACATATTATTTGCAAATAGACGAAACAGAAGATGAAGTTGATCAAATAATTATTATATTGGAGAAATTAAGATTAAAAAAACTGGCTACAAAGGAAAGATAAGATGTCATCCAGTATATACTCCTCAAAAAAATAAAAAAATAAAAATTCCCAAGGAAATGTTAGATGAGGAGAAAAATATATATCATTCTATTGTAAAAAAAGCAATTACCTAATTTCTAAATATTCTACAGTTTTATATGAAGCTTTTGTTATGAAAAAAAGGAATTGTAGTTATTGATGATATTACTAAAGGAATAGAAAAAAATATAATTCTTTAAAAAGAATTAGGATGGGTATCAGGATATAAACCTCATTTAATGTTAAGTGAAATTATCAAAGAAGGTTCAGTATGAATAATCTAATTATAAGTATATATATATTTATATCATTTATTTCGATGTATAATTTAGAAAAATAAGTCTATTATACTATATTTGTTATTAATTTTTCCAATTGATGATGTTTGGTTTTAATTTATATGTCTTATTGAAAAGAAAAAAATATAAAAAAATTTCAAAAAGATGTTTTTTTAATATTACTTATAACTATATTTTCTTTAATTTTTTTAATATAGATACACTAGGAAATTATATAATAAATATAATTTTAATATTTAATATTTATATATTAACAAGATATAGGTGGAATTATGTATACAAAAGAATATTTTTATATGCTAATATTTTTTTAATATAATTAATATGTTTCTATACAAATATTCTACTAGAATCTATGGAGCACCTAAAGTTATATTAGGTTATACATTACCTAAAAATTTTTAGTACCTCAAATATGGGTAGCAAGCCTTTCATTAATAGCTGTGTACTCTTTATTTTCTATAAATTTAATAAAAAAATAAGTTATTAAAGATATTTATTGTATTTTTTTAAGTCTATCTTTAATTATAGTTGCAGGAAAGTTTACTACAATATTAGCTTTATTAATAGCAGGAACAATATATTTATTGAATTCGAAAATTTTTTTCTTCTTTCTTCAAAAAAATGCTAAAAATATACCCTAAAGGCAATGTTGACAATATGTTTTTGTAGCCCATTTATATTTTTATTACTTTACTATTGTTTATAACAAATTTTTGAATACTAAGGTTATAGATGTTTCTAATCTATTTTCAGGAAGGCATTTACTTTGGATAGATTATATTAATTATATTTATGATAATAAATTTCAAATTTTAGTAGGAAATGGTTTTTTTCTGATGAAAAAAATATCGTATTTGTTACATCCACATAATCAATATTTAACTATTTTTTTTACACATTAGGAATTTTAGGGTTTATTATTTATTATTTATTTTATTTAAAAAGTTATAGATGAAAGTATTAAAAATAAAAAAACAATATCCTAATTTGTTTATGATATTAATAATCATTATATTTGAAATGTGTGGAGATGATTATTTTATTTTTAACAATAAATCCATTAAATTTAATAATTATATTTTTTTAATACATAATTCAAAAATATAATATAAATAGTGAACAAATATTAAAAAAATAGAAAAAAATACATTAAAGAGAACTAAATATAATAGGTATTACAATAAACCTAGTATAGTTAAGGAGAAAGAAGATGAAAGAGTGAAGTAACTGTTGTAATGTATCACTATATTAGAGATTTAAAAAAATAGTAGATATCCTAATATAAAAGGGATTAGATATTGAGAAATTTAAAAAAGCAGATTAAATTTTTTTAAAGAAAAATTATAATTTTGTAAGAATTGAAGATTTAATAGAATACTATAAAAAAATCCAAAGGAAAAAGGATTACCAGATAAGGCAATTCTATTAACTTTTTGATGACGGATACAAAGATCATTATACTTATGTTTTTACCAGTTTTATTAGAAAAATAATATTCAAGGTTCTTTTTATATACCAACAAAAATGTTTTCAAGATAAAAAAAGTATTAGATGTTAATAAAAATACATTTTATTTTAGAAAGTTGTATAGGTGAAGAGGAGAAAAATTTTTAAAAAGAAATAGAAGATTATCTAGAAAAAGAATAAAGATAGTAGAATATCACTTTCGTATAATGATTATTTTAAAGAATATGCAGTTGATTCTCGTTTTGATAAGAAAGAGATTATTTTTTTATCAAGAGAATGTTGCAAGTAGTTTTACCTGAAGACTATAGAGAAAAAGTTAGTAGACATATTATTTAAAAAAAGTATGTTTGCACAATAGGAGATAAAAATAATATCAGAAAGAGCTTTTTGGGAAGAACTTTATTTAACTCCAGAGCAAATAAGAATGATGGAGAAACTAGGGATGCATATAGGATTTCATAGCCATAATCATGTTTGGTTAAATTCATTATCCAAAGAAGAACAAGAATTTCAAATAAAAATCTTCTATAAATTACTTTTAAAAGAAATAGGAGTTAAAAACAGAAAAAAATGACATTATCTTATCCTTATGGTGGATATAATGGAGAAAGTGTAGAGCTTATAAAAAAATATGGAATACCTCTTGCTTTCACAACAAAAAGTAGCTATTGCAGATTTAAATAAAAAAATGAAAAACTATGCATTACCTAGATTAGATACAAATGATTTTTTTATCAAGGTTAAAAATTTAAAGGAGGAAAAATCATGAAAAAAATGCTTTGATTATTGGTGCTGGATTAGCAAGTGAAAAAGATATTAGATGAAATATTACAAACAAAAAGAATTGAATATAAAAAGGAATTTTAGATAAAGATTCTAATAAATTTGGTGCTGAAAAAAAGAGAAATTTTTGATTTTAGGGAATTATGATAACATCGAGAAATATGTAACTAACCTAAATATAGAAGTTATAATAATTGCAACAACTGAAATGTCTACTGAAGAAATTAAAGAAAAAAATTCAAAAAAAGATAGATAATAAGAAAAACTATCACATATATATTGCCAAATATAGAGGATTTAGATTTAAAAAAATCTTTATTATCTCAATTAAAAAAATATAAATATTCCATTATCAGTTCCTAATTTAAATAAAAAAAGAAATATTAAAAAAATTTAGAAGAATGCTTAGAAAGTGGTTGGGTTTCTACTGGTGGAAAAATTTATACCAGAATTTGAAGATAAAGTAAAAAAATATAAAAAAACTAAGTGTGCAGCTGGAGTACAAAGTGGAACATCTGGACTGCATATGGCTTTTACAAGTTTTAGGAGTTCAAAGAGATGAAGAAGTAATAGTACCAACTTTAACATTTATTGCTGCAGTAAATCCTGTCACTTATCTTGGGGCAAATCCAGTTTTTTTATAGATTGTGATGATAGTCTATGTATGGATCCTATAAAATTAGAAAAAAATTTTGCTCGGAAGAATGTGATTTTATAGATGGAATATTAGTAAATAAAAAAAGACTAACAGAAAAAAATTAGAGTATTGGTAATTGTTCATGTTTTTTTGGAAATATGGCAGATATGGAAAAAAATTATGGATATTGCTAAAAAAATATAATTTAAAAAGTTTTAGAAGATGCAACAGAAGCATTAGGAACTTACTATACAGAAGGTAGATATAAAGGGAAATATGCTGGAACTATGGGAGATTTAGGAGTTCTATCATTTAATGCAAATAAAATCATCACTACTGGTGGTGGAGGAATGGTTGTAGGAGATAACTATGACTTAGTAGAAAAAAAGTTAGATTTTTTTATCTTCTCAAGCCAAAAAAAGATCCTCTATACTTCATACATGATGAGATAGGTTATAATTATCGTATGTTAAATTTACAAGCTGCATTAGGAACTAGCCAAATAGACGAATTAGAGTCTTTTATTGAAACAAAAAAACTAGAAATTATTACTTATATAAAGAAGCAGTAACTAAAAATAGAAGGGCTAGAACTTTTAACTTTTAGAAAGGGTATAAGACCAAACTATTGGTTTTATTCTTTAGTAGTGGACAAAGAAAAAAATATGGTTTAAATAAAGATGAATTATTAAGAAAATTGGTTTCAGAAAAATATACAAACAAGACCAATTTGGGGATTAATTCATCAACAAAAAAACCTTATCAAAAAAATATGAAACTTACCAAATGGAAAAAAATCATTATGGTATCATGAAAGAGTTTTAAATATTCCTTGTAGCTCTAATTTGACAGAAGAAGAAGTTGAAATTGTAATAAGTAAGTTAAAAAAATAGAATGAGGAGAAATTATGAAAAAAATCATAATTATAGGCTCAGGAGGACACGCAAAAAGTTGTTGCTGATATTATCTTAACTAGAGAAAAAAAGAGCTTAATGAGAATTTAAAAAAATTATTGGATTTTTTTAGATGATAATTTCAAAAAAATTTAAGGTATGATAATATTTTTTTAATATACCAATTCTTGGAGATTTGAATAATATAGATAATTTTTAGTAAGAATGAAGATTATTTTTTTTATTATTGCAATTGGGAGTAATGAAGTTAGAAAGAAAAATTTCAGAAAAAAATATAAAGAATTGAATTATTATACTGCGATACATCCAAAAAGTATAATTTCAAGAGAAGTTGAAATTGGAAGTGGAACTGTAGTAATGGCTAATGTAGTAATAAATCCAGCTTCTACTATAGGAAGACACTGTATAGTAAACACTTCATCTGTTATTGAGCATGATAATAAAATAGGAGATTATGTACATATATCACCAAATACCACTTTATGTGGAGGAGTAAATATTGATGATAATAGTTGGATTGGAGCAGGAAGCGTCGTACGACAACAAATATATATTGGAAAAAAATGTTGTAGTTGGTGCAAATTCAGTTGTTGTAAAGGATATAGAAAATAGTTGTATTGTAGCTGGAAATCCAGCAAAAAAATAAAAAAGAAAAAGGAAATGAAATAAATGAGAAAAAGTTTTTTTATAATTGCAGAAGCAGGAGTAAACCATAATGGAAAAAAATGGAGTTGGCATATAAGTTAGTAGATGCTGCTAAAGAAGCAGGAGTGGATGCAGTAAAAATTCCAAATTTTTTTAAGTCAGAAAAAAACTTATATCAAAGTCTACTAAAAATGGCTGATTATCAAAAAGAGAACTTAAAAAGAAAATATAAGCCAACTAGATATGGTTAAGAAATTAGAACTTAGTTATGAAGACTTTATAAAAAAATAAATGAATATTGCAAAGAAAAAAAGGTATAATGTTTATGGCTACTCCTTTTTGATAACGATAGTTTAGATTTCTTAGTAGATACTTTTAAAAAGTAGATGTTTTAAAAAAATAGGTTCGGGGATTTAAATAACTATCCTTTTCTAGAAAAAAAGTAGCATTAAAAAAACAAAGAAATTATCTTATCAACGGGAATGTCTAATCTTTCAGATATAGAGGGAGCTTTTAGACTTTTATTTCTCAATATACAGATAAAGAAGTGAAAGTATTACATTGTACGACAAATTATCCATGTCCTATGGATGAAGTAAATTTAAAAAGCTATGAATACTATAAAAGATGCTTTTTCAAGTTGTAGTTGGATATTCTGACCATACTTTTAGGAATAGAAGTACCAATTGCAGCGGTTGCTTTAGGGGCAGAAATTATAGAGAAACATTTTTACTTTGGATAAAAACTATGGAAGGACCAGATCATATTGCTAGTTTAGAACCAAATGAATTAAAAAGAAATGACTAGAACAATTCGTAATATAGAAAAAGCCTTAGGTTCTGGAATAAAAAAACCTAATAAAAGTGAGATTAAAAATTCAAAGTATAGTAAAAAAAGAAAAAAATAGTCTTAGCAAAAGATGTTGAAGAAAAATCATATCTTAACAGAAAGTGATTTAGAATATAAAAAGATGTGAAAATGGAATTGAGTCAAAAATATTACAAGAGCATAATAGGAAAAAAGTAAAAAAAGAAAAAAATTGATGCAGATTCTCCTTTAAAGTGGGAAGATATATTACAATAGGAGATTTTTATGAAAAAAATATGTGTTGTAACAGGAACTAGAGCAGAATATGGACTTTTAAAAAGAACTTATTAGTCAAATAAATCAAGATAAAGAGCTTGAATTACAATTAATTGTAACAGGGATGCATTTATCACCTGAATTTGGTTTTTACATATAAAGAAATTGAAAAAGGATGGATTTTTAATAAGTGATAAAATTGAAATTTTAATGAGTTCAGATACTGATATAGGGATTTCTAAAAGTACAGCTTTAACTTTAATTAGTTTTTTTCAGAAACATATAATAGATTAAAAGCCAGATATGGTAATTCTTTTTAGGAGATAGGTATGAAATATTAGCAGCAGCATTAGCAGCATATATAGCTAAGATTCCTATAACTCATTTATGTGGTGGAGATATAACTGAAGGGGCATATGATGATGCTTTTTCGTCATAGTATAACTAAGATGGCTTATCTTCATTTTCCAACTACAATGTTAGCTAAGAAAAAGAATAGAACAGTTAGGAGAAAAATCCTGAAAAAAAGTGTTTTATTGCGGTTATTTAGGGAATGATGAATTAAATAAACTAAAGTATAAAGATAAAAAAAGAATTAGAAAAAAAGTAGTAAATTTTAACTTAGATAACTATATGCTAATAGTGTATCATGCTACAACATTAGAAAAAGAAAAACCCAGCTGAATTTTTTTGAAAAATATGATGAAATATTTGATAGAAAAATTTTTAAAGAATATAATTTTGTTATTATAAAAGGAAATTCAGATACTTATGGAAGAAGTATTAATCAAAAAAATTGATGTTTTAGAAAAATAAATATCCTACAAGAGTAAAAAGGATTCTTTTTCCTTGTCAAGAGAAGAATATTTAAACTTCTTAAAAAAACTCAAATATAATGATAGGAAATTCATCTAGTGGAATCTATGAAGCTCCATGTTTAAAAAAATTAAATATAAATATAGGAGATAGACAAAAAAAGGAAGAGAAAGAGCAAGTACAACAATAGATTGTCAAACTGATATAAATGAATTTATAAAGGTTATGGAGAAATACAAGAAAAAAATGAGTATCTTCCATTGTTAGAAAAATCTAAAAAAACCCATATTTTGGAGATGATGTAGCAGAAAAAGATTTTTATCTATAGTAAAAGATGAATTGAGTAAAGGAAAAAAATTGATTTAAAGAAAAAAATTTATTGATACTTTTTATAAAATAGACGAGGGACTAATCATGAAAAAAATAGCTATAATACTTTGCAAGAGCTGGCTCAAAAGGATTACCTAATAAAAAAATGTATTAATGTTGGAAGATAAACCTTTAATGAGCTTATACAATAGGAGCAGCTCTTGAAAGCAAAGAATTTGATCGTGTTATTGTTTCAACAGACTCATTGGAGTACAAATATATTGCTAAAAAAATTTGGAGCAGAAGTCTTAATGAGAGATGCTGAACTAGCTAGTGATACAGCTAGTAGTTTTGTTGTGATAGAAGATATTTTAAAAAAATAACTAGTATAGATTATTTTGTGTTATTGCAAGTAACTTCACCATTTAGAAATTATAATCACATAAGAGAAAGTGTAGAGTTATTTGAGAAAAAAATTATAATAAATATGATTTTTTTAGTTTCCATGCAAAAAAAGTGATAAACCTAGTTTTTTTAATAAAAAAACAATAGGAGAAGATGGAAGTTTAAAAAGAATATAATATGAATCTTAGTGATTATACTAGACAAAAAAATACAAAGAATACCATCCAAATGGAGCTATTTTTTTATTGGGAAAGTAAAAAGAATATTTGTTGCAAAAAGCATTTTTTTAGGGTGATAAATCCTTAGCATACTTTATGAATAAGGAAGACTCGATAGATATTGACGATATTTTAGATTTTGAATTTGCTTCAAATATTTTTAAAAAAAGAAAAAAATAAAGAGAAAAAAATTTATCTAAATCAATAGAGAAGAAAAATTTCAGAGAAAAAATATTCTTAATTTAGAAAAAAAGACATAACTTTAATTGGAGGAACAATTTTTTTGAAAAATTGGGATATAAAAAAACTTTAGGTACTAAGACAGTAAATAATCTTGGAATTGAAGGTATAACTATAAATCAATGTAAAAAAACTTATTTGTGAATTATTAGAAGTAGGGCATCTATCTAAAGAAATAGTTATAATGTTAGATATTAATAATATAATAAGTAAGATATCAAAAAGAACAAATTTTACAAGAAATAAATGAGATAACTAAAAAAATATTATCCAAAAAAATGAAAAAAACGAAGATATATTTTTATGGAGATTCCTTCAGTAATCTTCAGAGTGGATGTAAAAAAAGAAGAAATCTTCAGTTTAAATGAGTACTTAAAAAAATAATTTAGATGAATTAATAAAAATATATTGAATTAAATAAAGAAATGGTAGATGAATTTAAAAAAATTTAAAATTAGATTACACATATGATGGTTATCACTTAAATGAAGTAGGATATAAAAAAATGAAAACGATTATAGAAAAAGAGATATAAAAAAATATTAGTGAGGATAGGATTCTTAAAATTGCAATAGCTTGATAAAATTAAAAATCTCAAAAAGAAAGTAATTATATAAATATATAGTGTTTGTTATTAATTTATGGTAGCTATTTTTATCTAAAAAAATAAAAAAATCTATATTATAAAAAAATAAGATGACAATATATAATGTAATATAGTATAATATAAAATAGTTAAAAAAATTAACTAAATATAAAAAAATGGAGATTTTTATGGGAAAGATAATAATAATTGCTATAATTTTTTTAATATAATATCAAAATTTTTGGCCTTTTTTTAGAGAACTATCTTTAGCGTATTTTTTTGGTGCTTCATTGTTAACAGATGCTTATTTAGTTGCGATTTCAATTCCTACAACAATTTTTTTGGTATTATTGGTTCAGGAATTTTTAAATGGTTATATTCCAATGTATAACCATATTAGAGAAACTTCAAATACTTATAATGCTAAAAAGATTCACCAATAATTTTATTAATGTTATGCTACTTTTTTTCTTTTATAGTTTTTTTCTTTTTGGGTTCTCTTTTTCAGATTTTTTTAGTAAAAACTATTTTCTTTTTGGCTTTGATAAGGCAACACTAGAATTAGCAAGTTTTTACACTAAGATCTCAATTTTTAGCATATTTCCTATTATATTAGTATCAATTTTTTTCAGGATTCTTACAAGTTAATAACAAGTTTCTTACAGTAGCATTTATTAGTATTCCAACAAATTTTATATATATTATAGGGAGTTATATAGCTTATAAAAACTAATATATTTACTATGCTAGTTTTATTTACATGTCTAGCAATGTTTTTTTCAACTTATTTTTCTATATCCATTTGTATTAAAAAAATAAGTTTAAATTTTCTTTTAAAGTTAATTTATATGATAAGAACTTACATAAATTACTTATGCTAGGGATTCCTATAATAATTGGAACTTCATTAGAACAAATAAATTCTCTTATAGATAGAACTGTAGCATCTGGATTGGGTTCAGGATCAATTACGATTTTTAAATTATGCTACGAAGTTAAATGGAGCAATGCTATCTTTATCAGTTATAGCAATTTTTGAGTATTCTATATCCCAAATTTTTCTCGTTTAGTATCTGAAAAATAATATAAAAAGAATTAAAAAGAGCAAATAAAAATATATAATTAATATGATTTTTTTATTTTTTTTCGATTCCAACAATGTTTGGGATAATTGCTTTAAATAGAGAAGTCTCTATATTTATTTTTTTGGAAGAGGAAATTTAGATAGAAATTCAGTTTTTAGCTACAGCAAAATGCCTATCAGCGTATTCTCTTTGTTTTGTTGCACTTTGTCTTAGGGATTTAGCAACCAAAAATATTCTATTCATTTAAAGATTCTAAAACTCCTGTTATAAATTCAGGTATTGGAATAGGATTAAATATAATATTAAATATAATTCTCTCAAAAATATCTAGGAATAATAGGAATAGCATTAGCTACATCAGTTTCAACAGTCTTTATAAGTATTCTTCTGTTTTATAATCTAAGAAGATATGATATTTACTTAGAAAAAAATCAAATTTAATTATACTTTCTAAAGTTCTTGTAGCTTCATCTTTTATGATACTTGTTATTTACCTTTCTAAAAAGTATTTATCTTCATATGGAAATTTTAGTATTCTTATATATATGATAAATGCAGGTATTTCTTATATTTTAGCAGTACTTTTTATTGGGGGTTAATGAGGTTAAAAGATCTATTTAAATTATTTTTTTAAAAAGTCTTTAAATTGAAGAGATAGGAAAGTTTTATATGAAAACATATCTAGTAACAGGAGCAGCAGGCTTTATAGGTGCAAATTTTTTTAAAAATATGTCTTAAAAGAAATATGAAGATATAAATGTTATTATTGTAGATTCTTTAACTTATGCTGGAAATCTTGGAACAATAAAAGAAGAATTAAAAAGATAGTAGAGTTAAATTTGAAAAAAAGTAGATATTAGAGATAGAAAAGAAATAGAAAGAATATTCTCTGAAAAATAAAAGTAGATTATGTTGTTAACTTTTGCAGCAGAATCACATGTAGATAGATCTATAGAAAAATCCACAAATATTCTTAGAAACAAATATATTAGGAACTCAAAAATCTACTAGATAATGCTAAGAAAGCTTGGACAGTATCAAAAAGATGAAAATGGTTATCCGATATATAGAGAAGGAATAAAAATATTTACAGGTTTCAACTGATGAAGTATATGGAAGTCTATCAAAAGATTATGATGAAGCAATAGAACTTGTAATTAATGATGAAGCTGTGAAAAAAAGTTGTTAAGAATAGAAAGAATCTAAAAAAACTTATGGAAATAAATTCTTTACAGAAAATAGTCCAGTAGATCCAAGAAGCCCTTATTCAGCTTCTAAAACAGGAGCAGACCACATTGTTATAGCTTACGGAGAAACATACAAGTTACCAATAAATATAACAAGATGTTCAAATAACTATGGACCTTATCATTTCCCTGAAAAAAACTAATACCTTTAATGATAAAAAAATATTTTAGAAGGCAAAAAAAGCTTCCAGTATATGGAAAGGGAGATAATGTAAGAGATTGGCTATATGTTGAAGACCATTGTAAAGGAATAGACTTAGTTTTAAGAAATGCTAAAGTTGGAGAAGTATATAATATAGGTGGATTCAACGAAGAAAAAAATATAAATATAGTTAAGTTAGTAATAGATATATTAAAAGATGAAATTACTAATAATGATGAATATAAAAAAAGTTTTAAAAAAACTGATTTATCAAATATTAACTATGACCTAATAACTTATGTACAAGATAGACTAGGACATGATATGAGATATGCAATAGATCCATCTAAGATAGCAAAAGATTTAGGGATGGTATCCAGAAACAGATTTTGAAACAGGAATAAGAAAAGACTGTTAAATGGTATTTAGAAAATCAAGAGTGGGTTAATGAAGTAGCCTCAGGTGACTATCAAAAAAATACTATGAAGAAATGTATGGAAACAGATAAAAAAGTGAAATTTTTTTTCTTTCTATCAAATACTAGATACTGTGGCTAAATTATACATAATACTATATATTGTGTTTTTGGAACATATAATTAAAAAAATGTCAAGTTTTTCTTGACAAAAATCATATATAAAAATATATAATAGAAACAAGTGATAAGCTCAATTCCAAGAGAGGCGAGCAAGACCCTTACAATTCTCTTAGAGGCGTAGGGGTTTTTTTGTATATAAGGAGATTGATAAAATGGGAAATAAAAAAATAATCCTAAAAAACCATTTAAAAACATATAATCAGCAATTAAAAAAATTTTTAAGAAATAGAAATCTAACTATTAGTGATGGAGGGAAAGCGATATCTGTATTAAAAAGGGATAATTATTATAATATAGTAAATGGATATAAGGATATTTTTTTAGAAACAATTGGTGAAAAATGAAAGATACTATGATAATACAACTTTTGAGCATATTAATGCATTAAGTATTTTTTTGATAAAAAAGATTAGACATTTATTTCTTTATTATATTTTAACATTTGAAAATTTAATAAAAACTAAGATATCTTACTATCATACAGCATCGTATAATGAAATTTTTTTAATTATTTAGATGTTAATAATTTTTTTCTGGGAAAGCTGAAGATATAACAAAGCTTATTTCAAGTATTTCAAAAAGAAATTGAAAAAAACATACTAAATTAAAAGAAACCTAATGCCTTTTCTCATTATATAGAAGAACATGGAGAATTACCTTTATGGGTATTATTTCAAAAAAATCTACTTTTTGGGACAGCTAGTTATTTTTTTTACTTCATTACAAAATGATATAAAAAAATAAAAATATGTGAAGAATTAAATGAAGAACATTCTAAAAAGATATAGATTAGAAAAATTGTTTAGTTATGAATCCAAATTTTTTTAGAAAATACTATACATTTTATTAATTCATATAGAAATATATGTGCTCATAATGAAAGATTTTATAATTGCACCTTTCAAAAGAAAGGCTTTAAGGTAGATTATTCTTCTTATACTAGAGTTGAATTTAGAGGAACTGTATTTGATTTATTAGTAATTTTAAAATTATTTTTTTATTAAAAAAATGAATTTGAAACATTGAAGAATGATTTCAAAAGAACTTTTAATAAATTTAGAAGATAATTTAAAAAAATAATAGAGAAGCTTTGAAAAAAATAAAAATGAGTTCTCTAAGACTTCCTAATGACTGGGAAAAATATTTTAAGTACAATTTGGGAATAAGAAGTTATAATTTATTGAGAAGGATTAATAGTTATTTGTCAAATAGTGTTGATAAAAAAAGTTTAGACTATGACCTGATAGAATTAAGAGAATTTTTTTGAGAATTAAAAAAACTTAAGAATTCTCTTTTTTTATATAAAAAAATTGAAATAGTCAGACACTGTCTGACCAATTAGATACTCAATTTCGCAGACAGTGTCTGCGTAATTCAAATTAAGTTGTTAATGAGAATGGAAGATATAAATGTTACAAATTTCTATGAGATAGAAGCATTCTTTGGATGAATTTAAGAAGATTATAGAATAATATTAAGTGGAGAAAAATAGTGTAGTGGTATAATAGAATTTATATAAAAAAATAGAATAAATATAAAAAAGCAATTGACATTGAGTAGGAAATATTGTATCATAATCTATATTATGTAAAAGGGAATGTGAGAAATATGGAAAAAAATTTTTAAATGTTGCTGAGTATATTTTTTTAAAGAATATCAAAGAGTGACTGGGGAATATATTGATGAGATGAAATTACAAAAAAACTTTTATATTTTTTTCACAAAGAGAAAGTTTAGCTATATTAAATAAGCCAATGTTTAGTGAAAAAAATTTGAAGGATGGAAATATGGACCAGTTTCTAGAGAAGTTAGAACATACTTTACTCAAGAAGATGGGATACAAACTTATACAGAAGATATAAAGAGTGAAAAATAAATATATAGTAAATAATGTGATATTAGAGTATGGTTCGTTAGCTTCATGGAAGTTGAGTGAAATGACTCATAAAGAGATTTCTTGGTTAAATTCTAGAAAAAGGATTATCTGAAAATGAAAAATGGAAATAAAAAAATAGAGTTAGAAGATATCAGAGAAGATGCAAAAAAAGTGAGACCTTACGACTATATTTGGGATATGTATTATGATGAGTTTGAAGATGTGATACAAATATAGATACTTATTACGATATAAAAAATTGACCCAATATCTTACCCTAAATTAAAATTAAAAAAATTTCTTATGTGAGAACTCATAAGAGAACATCTATACATCAAGCAAGTATTGATAAAGGCAATATTATAGGAGATTTAAAAACAGATTATGAAGAATTATTTTTAGAGATACTAAAAAAAGTTGAAGAATTTGATAATGAAGTTATTGATAATGCTTTAAGATAAAAAAATATAAAAAAACTGCAACTCTGGTCTTATAGTTAAGATTTTTTTAGTTGCAGTTTATTTTAATTTAAAAGCAAAAATCTTATTCCCACTCTTCTTTTTCCAAACGTACGATATATACCAAACCGTTCAAAAATACTAGGTTCTATTTTTTTAGAGTATCACCAAATCCATCTAATTATAGGACATTTTCAAATTTTTTTAGTCCCGTCCCAGTCCCAGTACCAGAGAATTATAATTTGTAGATCTGTAATTATTAAATCTATCATATAGATTTTTTTGGTTTGAAATCATTTTCTATTTTTTTAAAAAAATTGTCCCATTTTTCCTTTAATATTGAAACAAGTTCAAAAATCATTGTTTTTTTCAATAGTAATTTTTTTCGTATTTTTTTATTTAAAGATATCTATTTCTTGCTTATATTAAATGCATTAGGCTCAAACGTAAATATTTCATCATGTAAATATCAACCGAAAAATGGGCCTAGAGTTATTATCGAAAAAGTGGTCCACAAATACTAAACTAATTAACCACATTTTTTTAATTTGATTTTGAATGCATTTAAATTCAAATGGATTCAGATGTATTTTCCTATAAAGCTTACGTGCTCCTCCATATTGTTTTTTTATTTTTTTAAAAAATATCCAAATGAATTTCGTGAGTAAAATTTTCCATTAAAAATTTCATAGCTATCATCAAAAAAATCTTTTTATGCTTTTTTTAGCATCCATATCTGCCATTATGTATATGATATAAATCCCTTGTAAAAATCGCTTTGGTAACCAAAGGATCGCCTGCTGAATAGGAAATTATCTGGCTGAAACCAAGATATAGTTCGTCCTTTACAGAATAACTTTGATAAATTATTTTTACATCTTCGTCCTCTTTCAGGATTATAAAATGATTGCCTGTAGATAAGAGTTTCCCAAGCAATGATGATATTTTATTTATACACATTATTGCAGTATTTGGGTCATTTGTGCCAGGGCTTAGGGCCATATTAGCGATTTCGGTTAAGTTTACAATTCCATGGTGATAATCTTCTTCTCTATTATTGCAAGCATTTATTATAAACAATGGACTTAATTTTTTTCTTTTAATTCTTTTTTTATCATTATCATCTAACTTGCATTGGAATATATTTAATTCCCCTACGCTTTCTCCTTTGGTTGTGTATTCACCAATTCTCTTGTTTATAACAAATTCTGCTTTTATGCCATTAAGCTCTTTAAAAATATCATCTGATTTTATTTCAAATAAATAACCTGAGCTCTCAGCTACAATTGATAACTTTGTAGATTCGTCGCCTTCTTCATAATGCTTAGCTTTTTTTCTTAGTTCTACCTCTTTATTAATAAGTTTCTCGCAATCATTAAAAAAATATTTTTCTATAATATTTGATACTTTTTAGATTATCAAGAACCTGTCTTGAGAAAGCGATAAAACTTAGCATCGCAATTATGGAATAAGCAATTCCGAAACTTCCAGCGACAACATGTTGGTCTGGAGCAATATCTTGCAATAATAGGATACTGATTACTGAATAGAAAAAACCACTGACAAATATACCATATAAACCAAGAACTCCGGTCCTATCTATGAAACTCTGAAGCATCCTAGGTGATATGCTACTGCTATATTTATTAAGTACAGTGACAATAATTGTAAAAACTAAAAAGTACTTATAGTCAAAAAAATATTCCAGATATATTAGAAAGGAAATCTACCGAAACTTCAACCGACAACAATAGTTGTTTGGGAATATAAGATTTAATTGCAATATATTGATGATCAAAAATCCAGGTAACTAAAAAGAAGCAACACTGTTAAAATTAAAAAAATCTTGACATCCTTAAAAAAATTCTTATGATTAAAAAAACCACAATTTAATCTTTGATAACATACATCAATCCTCCTGTTTAAATATTTTTAATTATTGGGCTATATTATCATATAATTGATCTTTATCCAATCTGAAATGGTATATTCATCTTTTTTTGTAATTGAAAAAAATCCTTTATGATTTTTCTTGCTTATTTTCCCTAATCTATCTTCGATTAATCTCTAAAAAGAAACTACTCAATTACACCCAATTATATAATATTCAAAAAAACAATCTATGAGAAAAATATGGTGAAATAGACTAAGTACAGAAATCCGATATGAGGGCGTACGTGAGTCACGCCACAATGACGTATATTCGAAACGAGTATATTTGACCGTTTCATCTTCGGTTTACTATTTCCTAAGTATACTTGAAAAATTATTACATAATTTTTCAATCCCATTTAGCGAATCAAAAAAGCCAACGCTCCTATTCGTCGCATCGGCTTTTCTTCCCTGCGGAAGGGTTTCCATCCATCTATCTTCGCACTTCGTGCTCGATATATGGGGCTGACGTAAAAACATCGCTTGCGATGTCCTCTCGAAAAACTCTCGTGAGTTTTCTCGCTTAGTTTTTTTCGGACTCAGCTTTGCTTCGTCTCGAAAATGATCGATGCTTTTGCATCGGTCACCCTATAGATGGTGAGACTATTCCCACTCTATTTTATAAGTTTTTTTAATACCTTGTTTTTCTTTTTGTTCGCACTTTTATTCAGTTTAAAAAAACAAATAAAAAAATTTTTGTCTTAAATTTTTTTAGAACCAAATTAGAACCATTTTATTTATTCAACACATCATTTAACCTATCTTCTGAACTAGAGCAGATATGGCAATAAATATTTAAAGTTGTCTGAACTTTTTCATGTCCTAATCTCCTGCTCAGAATAACAATATTAATTCCATTTGATAATAAATAACTTGCGTGGCTGTGTCTTAAATCGTGAACTCTTATTCTTTGAACTCCTGCCTTTTTTTGCAAAGCAGTATCTAACTGTCTTTTTTTAAAGAAAAATTTAGATACATAAAAAGATAGCATCAGTTTTTTTGGTTTTATAGGTTGTATCCCACATTTCTTTTATACAATTTAAAAACTATATCATTTACAGCTATAACTCTTTTACTTTTTTTGGAGTCTTTGGATCGAGTTATTACTTTTTCGGCTCTTACAATTTGAAAATTTTTTTATTTATTGAGATTGTTTTTATTTTCAAAGTCTACATCTTCATAAGTCAGCGCTAAAAAGTTCCCCTTTTTCTCATTCCTGTCCAAAAATAAAACTATATAGAAAAAAATTTATTTTTCTTTATCTGTAACATAGTCTATCATTTTATTAAATTCTTGTAAAGTTAATATCTGCATTTCATCAGCATCTTTTTTTCCTATACTTCCAGCAACATGACAAGGATTTTTTTATCGAGATTATGAAATCTTACTGCATAATTAAATATAGCTGTTAATTGATTATAAATAGATTTTTAAATATGTTTTTGAATAGTCTGTTTTAAGTAAATCAGACTGCCATTTTTCTAATATGAATTGGTTTTTATTTCTTTAACTTTCATATTTTTCAAAGAATGGAAGTATCCTTTTTTTAACTATATATTCCTTTGTCTCCATAGTAGTTTTTTTTAATTCTACTTTCCATGTCATTATGATAAAGTGAATATAAAGATTTAAATGTCATTTCAATAGAAAAATTGACTCTGTGCTAAAAAATTCTCTTTCAAATTCAAGAGCTTCTTTTTTTGTGTTAAAAACCTCTTCTGTGTTTCTTCCTCCTTTCATTTTTTTGTAATCTGTATAATAAAACAGGGCTTCCCACTTCCCTGTTTTATCATCTTTATATGCTGGCATAATTACCACCAAGCCTTTCAAATAAATAGTCTTTTAAGATTTTTTTCCTCTTATGGTTCTATATCCTTTTTGCTTTTTAATTCTTCATTAAGTTCTCTTATAATCTTACAAGCACAGTCATATTCTAGCCCAGTTAATGCCATAACTTCTTGTGGGTTTATTAATATTTTGTCTTTTTGGTATTTCCATTCTATCACCTCATTTAAAAAAATTCAAAAAAATATTTACATACTAGCTTCAAGAAATTTTTCTTTTCTTTGTCCATATTAGCTAAAAAAATCCTAGATTAGTTAAAATATTATGTATTTTTCAACCTACCTTTTTGAGTCCATTTTGTTAGAACAACTGTTTTATCTCTTCCATCTTTCGTTTTTAACTGGAGTTGTTTCAGATTTAGTATAGCCTTTATTCATATGTTCAGAATAAAGAAGCCATTGACCATTAACATTTCTTATAAATCTTTCATCATGTAATATTTTATTTAATCTAATTCCTGATATTCCATAATCTGCTGCAATCTGTGTTATTGCCATTGTATCCTCAGTAGATAAAATTTTATCTAAATATTCTTTAGCTGGCTTTAACTCAGTTATCATTTGTTTTTTTGAGTTTTATTTTTCTTCTGCTAAAATTTTAATTTTTTTTCTTTTTTTGTTCATTGATTGTTTTTTTCAGCTACTAAAACTGCTCTAGCCATTATCATTTCTGGAGTATCATTTTCTTGAGTAATTATATATCCACCATTTTTTTCTGATATTAGGTAATATTTCATCACAAACTAAATCTTGAAATGTTCTTGCTACTTCATTATTTGCCTTCATACAAAGTTTATAAAAAAACATTTTTCAGGAATAAAAACTTTCTTTTCCCAACTTGTTGGGAAAAACTCATTACAATAGGAAATTACTGTTTCCCATCTTATATATTCCTTTTTATTCTTAATTTGAGTAAATCCTAAACCTCTTGCAACATCTTCAAGATTTAGCCAAAGCAGTACCTTTTTTTCATCTATATATCCTCTTACATTGTTTATAGTTACAATTTCATTCATTTTTTTATCAACTCCTATAACTTTATCTATTATCTTTTTAATCTTTTTTTATATCCTTATAAGCAGCTTCCAATTCATCAAATGGTATGGTATCATAAGTTACCCATAAATCGAGATTATAATTAATTCCTTTTTAAATAGTTGCTCATATTTACTCTTCCATCAATCCCATAAAAAAATCATAGAAACAAAAAAACTTATTTCAGCTGAATCAGTAACAAAATGAGTTAAGCCTAATATTTTATCTTCGTCTGAATAAAAAAATTATCTAAAAACTACTCTAAAAATTTTTTTCACTTTTTTTAACTTCTTCTATAATTTTTGTTAAAATTTTCTTTTGTACCTATATTTTTTTATCATAATATTCCATTTCTTTTGAAAAAAATTATCCTTTAAGAATTCCCAATCTTTTTTTATATCTTTCATCTATATCAATCATTTTTACTCCTTTTTCTCATAGTACATCATTAAAAAGTTATTTCACTGTGTACCCAATAAAAAAATATTTGTTAGACATATCTATAAGTCTATTTACTTCTTTTTCTATATTTAAAGTTTTAACAACCTTTTTTTCAATCTAAATAAATCTTTTTACCATTCTTTCCCAGGATCCCAATGTTCCAACAAAGCCATTTGGTAACTTTTTGAAGTTTATCATCTATTGTTACGAGTGGCTTTTCTCCACAGCCAGTTATAGCTTTTTTTCAATAGATTTTTTTTAGTAGATTATTGTAGAAAAAAATTAGTTTCCACATTTTCGGCCTCATTCTCAGTTTCAAAGTTTTCATTAAATAATCTATCCGCTAAAACTCTACTTTTACAAATTTCCATATATCTAGAAAATGGTATAATACCATCATTTTCTCTTAATTCTTTATCCCAAATATCCTTATGGTTTTTTGCAAATTAAAGATATGTTTAGTAGTGTAAAAAGCAAGTTTAGATTCTTCCAATTGTTCATTTGTTGGTTGTCTTGTAATTTTAATTTCTTGCTTCTCATTAACTTTTACTATATTTTTTTCTTACGAGGCTTAGCTTTTTATCATATAACTGCCTCCCTTACTTTTTTTAAACTTAAAAATCAAAGAAATCTATATTTGTTTTGATTAAGCTGTAATCTCTATCATCTAGTTTTTTTCATAGTTCAGAAATTTTTTTATAACTCTTTTTTTGGCTTCAGATATTTCTTGGAGTTTTTTTAAATATATAAGTTTCTTTTTTTATCTATCATATTTTTTTAGTTTATTAAATTCTTTTTGTTCTAACTCATCAGATTTATGTTCTAGAACTTTAGTTATTGCATATTCATAGAATTCATTGTCATTTTCATAGCCCCACATCTAAGCCACCTCGTATTCTTTAATAAAATTATCTAAAAATTTTTTTAGCTGTTTCATAATTTTCTGATAATACATCTCTAAATATAGCATCTAATTTAAAAAGCTTCTTTAATTTTTTTAAATCCTTAGCTATTTCAGAAATTATTTCATTCCATTTAATGTTAAATTCTTCTTCTATTGCATAAATTCCATATTCAACAAACTCATCTTCTATATAATAGTTTTCTATTACCCATTCCAAGTATTTTTGCTGCTTTCTTATAATCTTCCTTACCGTTTTTTTCTTTTCTGCTCTAATTAAATATTTAAGTACATTCCCTAAGCAGAAAGCTACAAAGCCTTTTAATCCCAAAAACTCTTTTAATTATCTCAATACTTTCAACACCACATTCTAATTGATAGTGGCTTGGTTTTGTTTACATTATCTATTTTATTTTCCATTATAGTTATCCTCCCACTTTTAATATCATCTCCATAATTACCACATTTTTTTCACATTCTACATTTGTTTCATAATCACTTTTTTTCTAATCCTAAAGGATACCCATCCTTAGCATATCCCCCATATTTTTTTCATATCCTCCTACAACTCTTTCTATAAATTCAGTTCCTCCACAATGTTTACATCTCCACATCTTCATCATCTATCCAATCAGCAACTTTTTTTAAGTTCTTTTTATATCCCCAAAATTTATAATTTCCCAAAGGGGCACAAGAACAACAATAGCCTATAATACATAATTCCTCTTCTGTGCCATCTATGGCACCACCTTTTATATTTATGTCAATAAGCCCATCTATAACACCTTGCATTTTGTCCCCACATTTTTTTACACTTCCACATTATTCATCTCCTCCTATTTTTCGATACTTTGAACATCTTCCCGACGTCAGCAAAAATGTTCAACTTTAGATTTTTACGACTGTTTCTAAAAATAGAAATAGTCGTTATTCATTACACATATTTATTACTGATTTTAAAGTTCCTATTTGTTGCATGTATTCATCAGAAATTTCATCAAAAGCCATTTCTTTCATAATAAATTTCAAATTTTTTTCAAATCTTTCTAATGTTTCTTTTTACCTCTGCCATACACATATCCTCTATATATTCAAGAATTTCTATAACAGAATAGTTATTTCTTTTTATACTTTCTTCAATTCCATCTCCTTTTTAAAAAAATTCTTGAATATCTTTTATCCTTTCAGTTGCATATTCTTTTTATTTTCATTTCTCCTCACTTACTCCATTTCTTGAATGTCTATAAATTCTTTTTTTGTAGCATTTTCTAATTTTTCAGCTATTTCTCTTAAATTTTTTTAGCTATTGTTGTTAGACCTTTTTTTTCATTTTCATATTTGTTGTATTTTTTTATTTATACCTATAAGTAAATCAACATCTGCCCATTGTGATAAAAACATTTCTGTTAAATTCCCAAATTTTAGTTATTAGCAAAGTTTCACTATTAAATTCACTATAAAAAAACAATTATTTTCTCTATTAATTTTATAGTTTTCTTCAAATAATTTTTTTGTTGCTTCGTTTTACTCATTATTCTCTCTCCTTGAAAGCTTGAAAATGTCCTTTGTAAATCCTTTTTAACTCTCTTATTTGCCTATCATCTAAATAAATTCCTACAACATGATATTTGTGACTAAAAATCTTTTTGTTCCTATTGCATGAACTTCATTGTGATGGTCAAAAACATAAGCACATTACCCTTAGTTCCCTTCCATCATCATTTTTATAGCCACCAATACGAGCTACATTATCATAATGATGTAAAACTCCATGTTCTTTTCCACAGATACAGCAGATTTTATTTTTTTCAAACAAACATAATGATAAGCCTTTTGTGTATTGGTCAGCTAGGTTTTCAACATCCATTTTCAATGGGAACATCATAATATATACAAGTTTCTAGCAACCACTTTACCAAGTCATTTGCTTGATTTTGAGTTAAAGTATTTAGTGCTAAGCTGAAAGTTTTATTTTTCAATTAAAGTACTTTGTAAAGATTTTATAAAAAGTTTCTTTTTAACTCTTTTTCTATCTCTCCAACAGTTTTATCTTTTATTCTTTTCCAAATATTTAGAAAAAAATGCAATTGGAGATTTTTAAAGGTTGCATATCATAGACTTCTAAAAAAATCTTTGTTTTAATTGCTTCTAGTTTCTTCCAAGTCTAAACTATAAGCTTTTTTTCCAGCATCTTGACCTGTGAATGAATTAGAAATATCATTCATAATTGCATATATTAATTTTTGTGTTTCTCTTGAATAACCTAGCTTATCCATTGTTATTTACTCCTATCTAATTATTTTTTTACCAAGGAAACTCTTCATTATCTTGAGCTTCTTCCTTAGTTTCTGTATTTTCTTTTTTTACTTCCTACGAACTCTACTGCTTCAACTACTATATATTGTTTACTTATTTTATTTCCATCTTTCTCATAGTTATCAACTTTTACATTACCTCTAATAAGAATTTCCTGACCCTTTCTAAAAATACTCAGCAATAAATTCTGCTGTCTTACTAAAAAAAGCAGTACATAATACAAAAATCTGTTAAATCTTTCTCTTTGCTATATCTATTAACAGCAACAACAAGGCTTGTGTAAGGTGTTCCAGATTTTCCAAATAATAAAGTTACATCTCTTACCAATCTACCTTTCAACACAACTAAATTCATATAATTATCCTCCTAACTATTTAATTTCTTTTTCATTTTGTGAATATTCTCTTTTAGTTAATTCTTCAACACCTTTTTTTATAATGTTCTTTTACATAACTTTCCATATTTATATCCACAATTTCACTAGCATTCTTTTAAATCTATTAATTCTTTGTTACTACATTTTTGATTAAATTTTACTAAAATATCATGAGTTGATTGAAGGTCTTTTTAAATCTAGACTTCCTAAAGTTTTAATTTTATATTTTTTTAAAAATTCCTTGCATATCTTCCTTTGTTGCTATATTTGTTATAGCTTCACACAATAAAAGCTTTTTTTGATTAATTTTTAATTGATTTTCAAGGACTTCTAAATCTTCAATAGACATCATTCCAATTTCAGATAACTTATATTCTTTTTTTCATATTCATCTCTATTTCTTTCATCTACCATTGAATTAATAGAACTGATTAATTGTTGTTTTTGGCTCTCGATACTTCTTCATAAGAAGCAACTTCATCTCCATCAAGTCCAATTCCTAAGTTTCCTAATGCTCTACCTACTGCTGATGTTTCAGCATTTTCAACATGAGATGTTTTATTTACAAGAGAACTTTTTTTCATCTCTTAACTCCATTGCTGTTCCAGTAGATTTTAAAACTCCAGTTTCATCTCTTATTATTACTCTACAAGTTGCTACTTCCTGAGTAATTGAAAGCCATTCAGTTTCTAGGCTCCAATTTTTTTAAATTTTTTTCTGAGTTTCTAAACTCTTTCAGTCTTTCAACGACTGGAACATAATTTTTTTACCTTTTATATTTATCGTTTTCATATTATCCTCTTCTCCTTCTATATCAGATTTTTCAAAGTCATATAGCTCAACATAATTCATATAAATTTTTATAGACTATTTTTAAAAAATCCATTTAATTCTGTATTTAACAATATTAAATATAGATGCTATTTTCAGAATTTTAAAAAAATCCATTTTATTTTATATTTAACAATATCTTTAAACTCAGCTTCTGCATATTTATCTTTAACAATCATTTACATTTCCTCCCAAAGTTCTAATAATTTTTATTATGTCTAAAAATTCTTTTTTTCATTAAGTCCTTTTAATTCTGTTCTATACCAATATTTTTTTGAACGATTTTACAATTCATTTTATTCTCCCTCCAATTCTCTTACTTCTCTAATAAAAATCTTTTAACAAATCAATTTTGGCTTTTTTTAACTCCTCTTAAATAAGAAGTGTTATAACCAGCAATGTCATTTTCTTCTATTAATTTATCAGTGTTTTTTTATTGACTCTTTCACTGTTTTATACATTTTTTTCAATTAGTTTCTCTCCTATTGTTTTTGTCTATGTATGCCATTTTATCCTCCTAAGAGGGAGCTTTTACACTCCCTTACATAAAATCTCTTATACTTAATCCTCTGCTTTTTATATTGATTTTTTTCTTTCATATTCCCAATCACTAACATTCATTTTTGTCTATTTCTATTTCATTTTCTAAGTCTTTAATATCTTTTAAGAATTCAGAAAAATTTATTGTATTTACTTTTTGAAAGGATAACTTTCATTAGATTTTTGGATCTATTATTTCTATGTTTATATATCCTTCTTCTTCAATGTTATCCCAGCTAGCTTCTATTGTTGTATATTCATCTTCTAAAGAACTTAAATCAGGAAGTTTAAAAATACTCATCTATTTCATTTCCAGTTAAATCAATTAAACAATTTAATTCATCATCATATAAATATAAAAACCCATTCTCCATAACTAAATTCCAAACTATAATTTTTTTGTAATCATTTTATCCCCTTATCTAGTCATTCCTTTATATAATTGATTAAGATTTTCTAATGCTTTATCTTTCATTGGATGTTCACTGATTTCAAGTTCAGCTTTTAGTTTTTTTCATACCAGTTTTTAGCTAATTTTTCTATCACAGAAGTATTCATAATCTATTCCTAAAAAAATCCATTTGTGCTTTTTGCTGTTAATTCCACAAGTCCAAATATTGTTCTTACAGTTCCATCTAAAAAAATATAAATCTTTCATCTTATCTCTCCTTTTTATTTACGTTTTTTTACGTTAATTTTATTTAAAAAAATTTGAATTTCTTTTATTCATCTCATCTTATATAAACATTATAACGTATTATACGTAAAAAGTCAACAAAAAGTTTTGTTTTTTTACGTAAAAAAAGTTTTATAATATAAAAAAATAAAGAAAAAAAGGTGGTGGAATTATAGCAGACCTATCTATAACTTTAAAAAAATTAAGAGAAAAAAAGGATTTACTCAGCAAGAATTAGTTTCTCTTTCTGGAGTAGGGACAAGGAACTATAGGGGATATTGAAAGAGGGAAAAATAAAAAGAGCTCTATAAAAAACTCTTGAGAAAAATAGCAAAAAGCTTTAAAGTTAGATGAAGAAGAAAGAGAAGAACTTTTTCAGTTTTAGTGCCAAAAGATATAGGTGTAAAAATATTAAAAAAACCCACTATATAAAGAATTGAATAGCAGAGGTAAAAAAACAATTTGAAGATATTGTTGAACAATCTGCTTTTAATGTTCAATGATGAAAGTATATCTCAAGAAGATAAAGAAAAAAAGTTTTAATGGCAATCCAGGATGCTTTTTGATGCAAAACAGAAAAAAATAAGAAAAAGAAATAAGGCTGGTGATTAAATTGAATGTAAAAACTGAGAGTATTAAATTTAATTGCAAGGCATAGAACTAGGAATCCTTTTTAAATTAGCTAGAGCATTAAATATTGAAATAATATATCAGGATCTAGGAGAAGTAAGAGGATTTTTTTAAGAAAATATTAAGAAGAAAATACATATTCATTAATAGTGAACTAAGTGAATTTGACCAAAAAGCTAGTTTGTGCTCATGAACTGGGACATGCTATTTTACATTCTTCTAATAGAATACAATTTTTAATTGATAATACAAAAAAATACTAAGGAAAAAGTAAAATTGAAGATGAAAGCAAATTTATTTGCTAGTTGGCTTTTATTTCCTGGTGATGATGTTGTAGAAGAGTTTGAGTTTAAAGAAACTGAAACTAATTTTTTTGGATGTTTGAAGAAATAAAAAGATTAAGAAAAATTATAATTAAAAAAATTGGAGGGAGCATTAGGAGGATGATGGATTATGAGCAATTCAAAAGAAAAGAAAAAAAGGATTTAATAACCAACAAAAAAACTGGTAAAATTTCTCAAAAATAATACCTGATAAAGTAATTGATTTAAAAAATTATGAATAAGGATATGGTTACAATAGAATTAACAAAAAAAGATGAAGAAACATTAGATTTTATTACAGTATCTAATTATGATGAACAAAATATAAGAACAGCAAAAATTTAACATTAAGCATTTTGCATTTGAAGAAAAAAATATTATAATGTAAAAAAATAGAAAATATGAAACCAGAAACAGGAATATTAAAAAAATACTTAAAAATGATAATAATTCATTTTGGCAAATAAAAGTTGTTCAAATTTATAAAGATGGTAGAAAAAAATATGTGATTCAAAAAAATTACTGTACAAAAATTCTCAAGAAGATATGGAAATAAGAAAAAAATACTTGAAAATTCAAATAATACTTTTGAACAAAAAAATGTTAGAATTATTAAGACTATATAGATATACACGCATAAAAAAATATAATAGGGGTAAAAAAATTTTTAATAATTCTACCCTATTTCAGTAAGTAAGGAGGTGCTATATGAATATAATAAAAAGAACATGAAAAAGTTAAAAGATTGTTTAATAGAAACTTTTTAGTGATTTAGTAAAAAGTAAGAAAAAGTTGCTGAAAGTCAAATAGAAATATCTTTACCATATTTTTTTAATAATGGAGATGGATTTGATTTTATAGTTGAAAAAAATAGATAATGAAAAAAATATTTTTTTAAGAATTCTTCATACAGCATTATAGAGAACTCCTTAGAAAAGTATATAGGATTTTTATGAATTTAGAAAAAAATTATCTTTTTAGATAATTCAAAGTTTAAAGAACTAAAAAGAAAAAATTTTTTTAATAGAAAATTTTATAGAACTTTCTTTATCACAAAAATAAAAAAAGTTATTTTTTTGAAAACAAAAAAAGTTTATGTATGAAATTTTTTTAATTATTCTTATCTTGTAATTAGGTATTATAATTATATATATGATTATTTCATCAAAAAAATGATTTAGATAAAAAAACAAAAGGAGAAATTTTTTTAGAGAGGAAATTAATAATTATATAACTAAATACAATGAGAATAAAAAAACGATAAATTTGAAAAAAATTGATAACTTTGAATTAGAATTGATATCAAAAAAACTAATAGTTATTATACAAATAAAAAAAGAAATATTAACTGGAGCATATAGTAAAGTATTCTTTTTAGAATGTTTAAATGACTTAGAAATTATATTAGATAATTCAGAGAAAAAAATAAAAAAATTAGAAAAAAAGTCATAATTTTTGTATGAAAAAAATTTCTCATGAGTATATGAGTAAAGTTATAAATAGTAAGAAAGGGCTTATAAAAAAAGTTGAATTGAGGGATTTTAGTGCAAAAGCAATTCGTTCTCTAATTTTGAAAAAAATTTTTAAAAAAAGTTTTAAATTATAAAAAGGAAAAGCAGTTGAATCTACTTTTTAAAGAGTTATTTGAAGAAATTCTTAATGAATTTTTTTGATAATATAGGAATTATAATAACCTCTTCTGAAAGTATAAAAAAATATGTTTTTATAAAAAAACTGATACTGAATATTTAATTCAAACAAAAGAAAGATTATATGAGATAATAGTACTATTTGTAAGTTTGAAAAAAATGAATATAATTTTTTTACAATATTCCTAATAATTTTAAAAAAATTTTTGAACATTGTATAGCTTTTAAATACAAGAACACCTAAAACAGATATTAATTTAAAGTTAGATAAAGAAAACATAATTTTTTTTAAAAATTAATATATTCTAATTATTTTATTACTTCAAATTTAAGAGAATGTTGTATATCAAAATTTGAAACAATAGAAAGGAAAAAAATTTAAGATATACTAGAATTGCATTATACATTAGCATTATAGTTTCAATTATTTCAATGTTTTTTTAATTGGTATCAATTAAAAAGTATAAGTGAAATAAAAAAATTGTAAATCCAGAAGAAATAAAAAAAGATGTAAATATTTTTTTATTAAAAATAAATAAAACATTGTTAAACTCTATAAAATAGATAGTACTTCAAACCACTTTTAATTAGTGGTTTTTTTATTTCTCTTGACTTTTTACGTTTTATACGTTAAAAATATTGTTAAATGATTTTAGAGAGGTGAAAAAATGGCTAAGACAATATCAGGAGAAGAAATTTACTTCAAAAATAGAAGAAGCTAGATTAAAAAAATTTATCTCTAAAAAAAGTTAGCTATATCAATAGGAATGTCTCCTACAAACTTTTTATGATACTATGAATTTATTACTAAAAGACAACATTAGATACAATAGCATTATAAAGATAGTTAATTTTTTTAGAAATAGACTTAGGGATAAGAATATAATTTTTTTATACTATTTTAACGTAAAAAAACGTTAAAATAATTTATGAGATCATAATAAAAAAATAAGATTAAAAACAAAAAAAGATTAAAGGGCTGTTCTTTAATCTTTAATGTCTAAATTTTTAACTTTTTATACCTTGCAAAAAGTTTTTTTAATCTTTTTCCTTAAATCAACTCTCAAAATTTCTCTCAAAAAAATTAATTATAAAGGGAGATTTAAAAAAACCTTAGAAAAAAACAGCCTTTCTCTTTCTATAGGGTATCCTATCACTTATGCAGTTTTAGTTCTGCAAGTTTAAAGCCAATAGCTGATAGAACATAAAAGAGCAGCTCCCTTATTTTTTTCGTGGCTTGTTCACGTACTAATTTATGCAAAAAAGAACTGGCAAATTTAAAAAGGGCTTTTAACATCAGCACCACCTCCAAATTATGCCATAAGGCTATTATTATTTTAGCATAAATTTTTAGCTTATAGAAAGGAGAAAAAAAGCAAAATGGAAAAAAATTAATTTTGAAATGAAAGTAAAAAAAGAGTTGAGAAAAACAAGGCAAAAACAATAACATTACTGGCAAAAGAAATAGGAATATCAGTAGCTTATTGTTCTGATGTTATTAGAGGAAATAGACAAGGGATAAAAAGTTAAAGAAAAAAATAAAAAGAAATATTAAAAAAATCTAAGGTTATTCCTTAGACAAATAGCTATAAGTATTCTTGCTCACTGCTCCCCTCAAAAAGAAGTGAGTTCCTTCCTTATAGCTATCTGTGTAAGGTGTAGCTACTGGATAAAAACTAAGTCCCAGAATGGGGTAAGCTTCCGAGCTGAGTATCTTATGTTTTTATCCCTTACAGATTTAAGCATTCTAGGGTGTAAAACAAGCTAGTGGTTGGAGTATTAGACTCGAAATTTATAGGATACAACGATGTATCTGAATTTTTAAAAGCTAGTCACACCGTTGCCCGTGTGGAAAAAGAGGCAAATATAAATTTTACCAGTTTTGTGAAAGTATAAACTGTTTATCTTGTGATTTATTCTAACTTAGAGATGTCAAGAACGGATCTAAGGACAGTATAGCTAGCTGAATAAATCACAGGATATAAAAACTTTTCTCATAAAAATAAATTTATTAGTTGAATTGGTAGGAGCTGCTTAATAGCTTGCTCGCTAATAAGTAGCTTTTACCAATTGAGGGTAATAAAAAGAGTGAGCAAGCTCTCCAATAACATAGGAGGAATAAATGAGAGACATAAGAAACAAAGGTTGGTTTTGGGTTGAAAAATTCTTTAATTGATAGAGATGATTTGAATCCTTATGAGAAATTGTTATATATGACATTAGCTAGATATTGTGACAATAATGGAAAATGCTTTCCAGCTATAGAAACTTTAATGAAAGCTACTGGAATCAATAGCAAGGCTACAATTGTTAAATATTTAAAAAAACCTAGAAGAAAAAGAATTGATTTTTGTTATTAGATGCTCAGGAAAAAAAGTAATACTTATTATTTAAAAAAATGCTGAAAAAAAGAAGATAACCAGTTCAATAGCAATACCAGTCCATTAAATGAACCAGTTCACGAGATGAACAACACCGGTTCACCAGATGAACTACTACCAGTTCACGTGGTGAACTCTAAGGAAAACTAATTTAAAAAGACATAATAAAAAAACTAATAAAGAAAAAAATAAAAAAAGAAAAAGCCAAATGAGATTCAGGAATTTATAAATAATCTTACTGAGGATAATGAATATAAAGAGCTTCTATTCAAGTATATTGAATATCGTAAGGATATTAAAAAAGCCAATAAAGACTGTACTGCCTATCAAAAAAATAATTAAAGATTTTTCCTAATTGGTTTTGCTTTAGATGAAGCTATAAATATTGCTATGGAAAAAAAGAATGGACTGGGCTAGAGCCTGAATGGATAGAGAAACACAAAAAAATCTAAAGTTTTTTTAATAATAACAATGAAAAATAAAATTGCTGAAAGTAAGGACACAAGCCATTTAAAAGTTGACGATGATTACATGGAACAAATGAAAGCGAGGTACGGATTATAATGACTAACCAAGAATTTAATATAGCATTTAAACCATTTTTAGACTATTTTCCAACTGGAGAAATGACAAAAAGAAAAGTCAAATATATACTATTTAGCTCTATCACATTTAACAGTTGAGCAACTCAATGGAGCTTTTTATATCAATGGTAAAAAAACAGAGTATATAAGAATTTTTCCACAGATAGCAGAAATACTTCAATATGCTTCTGGAACGACAGAGAATGAATTAGATGACAGAATTGTCATAGCAAAAAAGAATGCTAAAAAAATGCTATTGTCAGATATGGAAGCTATGGAAGTGTAGAATTTGAAGATAAGTCAATTCATGCAGTTATTGATGCTCTTGATGGTTGGCAAAAAAATTATGTGCAATGAGTAGCGATGAACTAGAGAGTTTTTAACTTTTGAGTTTGGAAAAAAATCTACAAGGCATATGCTAGAAATAAATATCAAGTGAGCAATTATTATATTGGGTTCTATGATATGCAAAATGGAACTAAAAAAATATAAACAAGATTGGTTTTTAAGAGTATGACATCAGCACTTGATAATAAGCAAAAAAATTAAAGGAGTTGGAATAATGGAATTTAAAAAAAGCCTGAAACATTTGGAGAAATCTTAATGCTACAACAATATTTAGATAACAATTTACATAATTGTAGAACTAGAAACTTAGAAGATATAACAATGAGTTTTATCGCTGAGTGTGTAGAGTTTAATGAAGAAACTAAGTTTAGTCATAAAAACTTGGAAAAACTAAAGAATATGATAGAGAAAAAAAGAATTGGAAGAACTTACAGATATATTTTTTTCTTCTTCGCTCAAATGGTTAATTACTGTGATACCAATTTAGATGAGTTTACAAAAAATTGCTTACCTAATTGATTTGGATTTCAATGAATGGAACAAAAAAATATAGTTGAAGGACATATTCCAGTTCTATATTTGATTCAATCAGTTACAAAAAAATCATTTGCTTACAGTTTCTGATTTATTAATAGAAATATGCCAAAAGTTAGGATATACAAAGCAAGACATTCTTGAAAGCTACTGGAATAAATGGCAGAAGAATATTCAAAAGAATTGGAAAGGAATGGAATTAATATGGTTGAATACTTATTAAAACTTCAAGTAAAAGATGAAAAATAAAAATTAGAATTATAAATAATCAGATTTTTTTAGAGAAAAAAACCAATGTCAGAAAAAGGAAATGAAGGAAAAAAACAAATAGAATTCTGTAAAAAGTATGAGAGAAATTATAAAGAAGCTGGTAAGGTTTTAGAGATTTTTAGAGTATTCTATGACCGAGGTGAGATAAAACTATGGTTAAAAAAATAAAAAAAGAGAAATAAAATTATTAATAAAACAAAAATAAATACTATAAAAGATATATAACTAAACTTGAAAAATGAATATTATGAACTAAATAAAAAAATGCTTTATCAAAGATAAAGGAATTGACAATAGCTAAAAGTAGATTTAGTTTTGAATAGATTTTTATTTGACAGCAGTAGTTGTAATAGCAATAGTTGAATTAGGAATAATATTATTTTAAAAAGGGTGAATTATTAAATGAAAAGTATATTTAAAAATACCATTAGAAATTACAAGTAAAGATTGGGGACTAAATAAAAATATATTCAGAAATTCATTGGAATATTCGTTCTAAAGATAAAAGATTATATAACTACTCTTGTAAGGAGTATTGTAGGAATTAAAAAAACTTTTGAAAGACCAGTATCAATAAAGATGTCTTTTTAATAGTGGGCTAGATGTATCTAATCATGCTTATCTATTTAAAAATGATAGAGGATGCTTTAGTGAAGTGCAAACTAATCAATGATGACACAGATAAATATGTAAAAATCTATAACTATGGAAAAAGCAAAAAAAGAGTTTAAAGGTGTAATAGTAGAAGTTGAAGAACTGAAAGAGGAACAATGAGTTTTTAAAGAACATAATAATCGTGAAATAAGTAAGAATTTAGCTGAATATATAACAGGAATAGAATTAAGAAAGTATGTTGCTAGGAAAGTTAAAAAATACATTAGCAAAGAAAATATAACTGTATTTGATGGTGCAGTTGGAAGTGGACAGTTAGAACAATTTATTAATCCAGCAATGTTATACGGAGTAGATGTGCAAAGAAAAAACTCTATTAATTCAGCTAGACAGAACTTTAAGAATAGTGACCTAGAAACAAAAAAAGTTTCTTCGAGTATGAAAAAAAGAAGGTTTAGAAGTTGATTGTGTAATAATGAACCCACCATTTTCTTTAAAATTTAAAGATCTTTCAGAAGAGGAACAAAAGAATATTCAAAAAGAGTTTGAGTGGAAGCGGTCAGGCTGTGTTGATGATATATTTGTTCTAAAAATCTTTAAAAATACACTAAAAAGATTTGGCTTCTATATTTTTGTTTCCTGGGGTTGGTTATCGTAGAACTGAAGAAACATTTAGAAAAAAATTATAGGAAATAACTTAGCTGAGCTAAATAGAATAGATAATGCTTTTACAGATACAAGTATATCTGTATTGTTTATAGTTATCGACAAAAAAATAAGACAACTGAAAAAAAGTATATAGAGAAATCTATGACTGCAAATTAGATAAGCAAATTTTTAGAAGATGAGTGGACTTTAGAAAATGATTACTCTTGGCAACAACCACAAGAAGAAAAAGAAGTAGAAGAAGTTGATATAAATGCTTTAAATACTCATGCTTCTGAATTATGGATAAGTGGAGTTAAAAAACTTAGAATTAGATTTATTTTTTTAGTTCAAGAGTGCAATGCTAATATTGATATCTTAGGAAATATTAAAAAGGCTAAAAATCTATTTGTAAAAGAATTTGAAAGGAAATTAAGATGTTGCAGAAATTACAAGAGTTCAATGACTGTATTAGAGAAACAATCGAAATTATTATCTCTATTCGAGGCTACGCAGAGGTAAGGATATTTGATATTTTTTTGATATAAAGTATATGAGTAAAAAAAGATGTTTTTACTAAGAAAAAAATATAACATCAGATGGAAAAAAATGCAATATTTTATGGAGATATTTCAAGAAAGTATGATTGCTTTGCTCAAGAGATAATAAATAGAATAGATAATGAAAGTTATGAAAAAAAGCTACAAAAAGTAGAAAAAAAGAACAAATATTAGTAAACTTAGAAGATTTTTGGTTATGAGGATATTGGAAGATGTATTTTATATCAAAATGATATTCCTGCTGCAATAAATGGAAATGTGTTATTACTAACATTAAAAGATAGTTTTAAAGATATTATTAATTTAAGGTATATAGCATTTTTAATTAATTATAAAGATACAATTAGAAATTATATTTATCAAAAAAATCAGCTGGAGAAAAAGTCAAAAGATTAAAAAAATAGATTTTTGAAAAATATCTTAATAATTATACCTACTTTTAGAAGTTCAAAAACAAAAACTGTAAATAACTTCATAGAATTAAAAAGACAGTTTGAAGATGATGTTGCTGAAATTGAGAAAAAAATAAAAATTAATTGATGGATATTCAAAAAGTATATGTTGAGAAAGTATTAAATTTTAAAAAAATAAGGAGTTAAGTAGTGAATAGAGAAGAAATATGTAAAATTATAGATGATAAATTAGACAGTAAAATAAAAGATTTTAAGAATATAAATCCTCCATATAGAAAAAGTGGAAGTTATTTTTGAAAAAAATTATAAAAAAATTTTTCAAAAAAATGTTAGATTCTTTAAGAGAACAATTAAATCATATAGATATAGTAAAAAAAGAATAAATGTTGATTCTACTAAACCTGTTGGCTATGTTGACTATAAACCTGATATAGAAAAGAAAGAGGATATAAAAGATAGGATTAATGAAGAAATATTGATATATGAAAATAGAATTTTAAAGACTGAAAAATGCTTTTAGATTTTATAAAAAAAGATAAGTATTATAGAATAATAGAATTAAAAATATTTTTGAAAAATTATTCTGTTGAAGATATTTGTGAAGAACTGGATATCACAGAAAAAAACTTATAGAAGTCATAGAAATAGATTGGTTGATAGTTTAACATTATATTTATTTCCTAAAGAAATTTTTAGAAGATTTTTAAAAATTTTTACCGTTTTGCTCCCTGTTCATTCCCTTTTTTTATTATATAATGTTAATATACGAAAGTTTAAAAACAAACAAGTTACGACTTCTTGTAAAAAAAGTCAAAAATAATATGGTGCATCGGATTAATACTCTGACTAGACTGCGAAGGTCTTTTATTTGTGAAAACCAAATATGCACTGCCATATCAGATATCAATACTCTCGTGATTCTTAAATGAATAGGATATGTCCTCTACGGGAGTTTTTTTATTTATATAATCTTTTTATCTTTTCAATTTACACTATATATTTTTTTATTTTTTTATAAGATATATAATATAAGAAAATAAAAAAATGAAAAAGAGGGATAATATGGAAAAAAAGATAAAATCTATTAATTTTTCAGAGTTTCAACTAATAGAACTTTCTAAAAAAATTATTAGAGGAAAAATAAACTAAAAAAATAAATGTTACAAATAAATATGCACAAGATGACTGGACTTTAGTGTGTGAATTAGAAGGAAGTTATGAGCTATTATTATATGATATAAAACCTATGGAAAAAAATATCCTGAATTTAAATATACTTTGAAAGAAAATAAAGTATATTTTTACTGCAAGTAAAGAATATGGATACCCAAAAAAACGCAATAACAGAAGCTCAATTAAATGGAACTTTCAACAATTTATTTGAACATATAGAAAATATAAATTTTTTTATAGAATTAGTAATTAATAAAAAGATTTAACATTTCAAATATAACCAAGAGAACTTAAAAGGTTCTCTTTTTTTATTATAAATCGGAGGTGAAGTAGCATTGAAATTAAATGCAAGACAAAAAAATCTTTCTGTGAATATTATGTAGCATCTGGTAATGCTACTGAGTCTGCGATAAATGCTGGATATAAAGAAAAAGTATGCAGGAGTAAATGCTGATAAATTACTAAAAAAATACTAATATTCAAAAAAATATTGAAGAACTACAAGAAAAAAAGCAAAAAGGCAATAGGATTATGACAGCTATAGAAAGAAGGGAATTCTTAACATCAATGATAAAAGATGGAGCTGTTAAAGATACCGATAGATTAAAAAGCATTAGATATATTAAATAAAATGGATGGAGAGTATACTCAAAAGGTTGAGGTAAATGGAAATATAAATTCTAATCCATTTTCTAATCTTACAACTGATGAATTAAAAAGAAATAATAAAAAGATTAAAAAAATTCCACTTGACTTTTTAGACACATAACTATATAATACATTTGTGGCTAGAAAGTTAGGAGGTGTAAAATGGAAGCTACAAAAAAAGAAAAATGGGTAGACCTGTTATTGGAAAACCAAAAAAACTGTAGAAATAAAAAAACTAGAATAGATGAAGATTTAGAAGAAAAAAAGTTAGAATCTACTGTGAAGAAAAAAACTTACTAGAAGTGATTTTTTTAAGAAATGCCATAAACAGAGAACTCAATGAAAAAAATAGAGTATTGCTCTCCGACCAAGAAGTTTAATACTCTATTAACCAAAAGAAGTTTCCCTCTTATGAAATCTATTATATCATAAGTGGATACTTCTATCAATTATAATTTTGAAAGGAGTATTTTTTTATTATGAGAATGAAAAAAATTGAAAAATTTGTATGAAGTAACTGTAAATGATTTAAAAATTCTATACTGAAACTATCAATGAGGCTATAGCTATTGCTTGGAAGTTAGGGTGATAGAAAATGAATTTTTGAATTAAAAAAAGCTAGTTTTGGATAGTAGAGAAGTTGCAAAAATGTTAGGTAAAAAAATCATGCTGATTTATTAAGAGATGTAGCTAAAAATGAGAAGTATCTAACTGAAAGCAAAAATTGCTTTTTAGTGAATTTTTTTAAGGAAACACAATATAAAGACAGCACTGGTAAGAAAAAAATAAAAAGATATGATATAACTAAAAAAAGGTTGTGAGTTTTTAGCTCATAAATTAACTGGTAAAAAAAGGAGCAATATTTACTGCAACTTATATCAATGAATTTCATAAAATGGAACAAGCTTTAAAGAAAAAAATATGACACAAGAAAAAGTTACCATTTTCAAGCTCAGTGATGATACCAATAGATAAGATAGAATATTGGAATAAGATTAAAGAGCTATCAAATGAAGCAGATGATGTAAGAAGTGAGATATATCACAAGTTAAATCTGTTATCAAATATGGTAGTATCAATTACAAGAGAAGTAGATAAATTAGCAAATATAGTATTTGAAACAGAAGACAATATAAATAAGATTGAGGGTAGAGATATGAACTTAAACTCAATGTTAGCATTAAATAAATAATGACAATAAAGCACTTAGTTAATTCTAGGTGCTTTTTTTATTTAAAGGAGGTGTTGTGGGGGTGTATGATAAAGAATTAATAAAAATTAGAAGCTAAAAAAAGAATTAGCTAGGAGAGATTTCTGGTATTATTGTAAATTACTAGGTAAAAAAAGATTTTTTTACAATGATAAAAAAAGAATATTTAAAAAGATTTATGTAATCAGTTACAAAGTTTTATTGATTCTAATAAAAAGATATTAGTTATTAATATGCCTCCAAGATTTGGAAAAATCTTATACAGCAACCTTATTTGTTCAATGGTTATTAGGAAGAAATAACAAATTAAAAAAATTATGACTGGATCATATAATGAAACTCTTTCTTCTACATTTGCTAAGCAAGTAAGAGATATGATAGCAACAGAACAGACTCAAGGGGTAACAGTTTATAGAGATATATTTCCTGATACTAAAAATAAAGTATGGAGAAGCATCAATGAACAAGTGGGCTTTGGAAGGAAGTCAAGTCGCAAAACTATTTAGCAACATCTCCAACAGGAACTGCAACAGGATTTGGAGCAGATTTAATAGTTATAGATGACTTAATAAAAAAACTCTGAGGAAGCATATAACTCTAATGTCCTTGAAAAGCATATTGATTGGTTTACTAATACTATGTTATCAAGAACAGAAAAAAAGGTTTTAAATTAATAATCATAATGACCAGGTGGGCAAGTAATGACCTAGCTGGTTTTATTTTTATCTAATTATGATGATGTGGTTCATATAAATTATAAAGCTATCAATGATGATGGAACTCCACTTGATGAAGGAACATTATCATTAGAGGATTTTTGAGTTTAAAAACTAAGAATATGGCAAAAAGAAATTGTATATGCCAACTACCAGCAAGAGCCAATAGATATAAAGGGTAGATTATACAGTGAATTTAAAAACTTATGTTGATTTACCTAAAGAAAAGATTGTTAAAAATATCTGCCTATTGTGATACAGCTGATACTGGAGATGATTTTCTATGTAATATCATATATGCAGATTGCAAAAGATAGTGCCTATATATTGGATGTTATCTATACCAAGGAAGCTATGGAAATAACAGAACCTATGGTTTGCAGAAGCATATAAAAAAAGTTTAATGTGAATGTTGCAGATATAGAAAGTAATAATGGTGGTAGAGCATTCGCAAGAAATATTGAAAAGAATTACAAGAGATAAAGGAAATTATAAGACAGTTATTAAATGGTTCCATCAATCAGGAAATAAGATTGCAAGAATATTATCAAATAGTGCTTGGGTAAATAATAATATCTATATGCCTATTGATTGGAAAAAAATAAATGGGGTGAATTTGCAAAAGATATTATTTCTTACCAAAAAGAAGGTAAGAATAAGCATGATGATGGACCAGATGCTTTTAACTGGTGTTGCTGAAAAAGACAATAAATAGAAACGAAATGAGAACAATAGATAGAAATATCTTAGGAATAAGATAAGAGAGGAGAATTAATGACTGTAGAAGATTTAAAAAGAAGCTCTTGAAGCTTTTTATAAAAAAATGAATTGCCAGAATTACAAAAAAATGGAAGATTATTATAGTGGAAAAACACAATATTTTTAAATAAAAAAAGATAGAAGTAATAAGAAAAAAAGATACTAAGTTAATTAATAACTATCCTGAATATATTACAACTATTGCAACAGCCTACTTTTTTTAGGAAAAACCTATTGCTTATGCTTTACAAGATGATAAATTAAAAAAAGATTTTTGAAAAAAATTATCTGAATATTTAGCAACAGAAGAAGAACAACAAGAAAAATTTTTGAACATTCTCAAAATTGTAGTATTTTTGGTAAATCTTATGAACTCTGGTATAAGAATTTGGATAATACTATTGGAAATGTAGTTGTAGACCCAAGAGATTGTTTTATTTTTGAGAGATAATACAGTAAAAAAAGGAATAACTGCAGCTGTTAGATGGGATAAAAACTAAAAAAATAAAGAAGATAAATGGGTTTATACATTAGAAGTTTATGATAGTACAAATGTTACAACTTATGAATTTATATCTGACACAGATAAAAAAAGAAGTTCCAACTATGACAGGAGAAACTAAATTACATGGATTTAATCAAGTCCCAATTATTGAGTTCTTAAACAATAAAAAGAGCCAATGGAGATTTTAAGAATGTAATTTCTTTGATAGATGGTTATAATGAAGCAACTTCAACTGCTATTGACGACATGAAAGATTTTACAGATGCGTACTTAGTTTTTAGTTAATATGGGTGGAACTACTGATGAAGAAATAGAAAGAATGAATAAAAAAATAAGGTTATGCTTATTAATGAGCAAGGTGATGCTAAGTGGCTTGTTAAGCAAGTTAATGACAGCTATGCTCAAAAATAACAAAAAAATAGGTTAAATCAAGATATTCATAAATTTTCTATGATACCTGACATGCAAGATAAAGAGTTTAGTGGGAACAGTTCGGGAGTTGCACTAGGATATAAATTATTAGCTTTGGAACAATTAGCAGCACAAAAAGGAAATGTATTTTTAAAAAAAGGCAATTAATCAAAGATTGCAACTTATGATAGATTTTCATAACTTAAAAAAATAAAAATCTACTGATATTCAAAAAAAGTCTTTACTAGAAATGTTCCAAAGAATTTAGTTGAAAGCAGCAGATACCGCTCAAAAAAATTACAAGGAATAGTATCCCATGAAACTATTTTTATCTACATTGCCTTTTATAGAAGACGCAAAAGGGGAGTTAGAAAAAAATAAAAAGCTGAAGAAGATATTAATGCAATGAAGGATATGAATACTCCGATTAGAGTTGATGTAAATGACTCAAAAGAATAGAGATTATTGGGAAGAAAGACAAGTTAAAAAGAGAAGCTAAGGCATTTACTACAATACAAGATATTGAAAAAAGAGTATAAGATTGCACTTGAAAAAGGCTAAACAGGATATAAATAAAGAAATTAGCAGAATAACTACAACTTATATGAATGATAATATTCTAAATTACAATGAAGCTTTGAAACTTTTGAAAGGTGATGATTATAAAGTATGGAAAAAAAGATTTACATGATTATATGAAAGAATATAACAAACTTTTTAAAGAATGCACCTTTACAAGCACAAAAAAATTATATTTAGAAATTGAAACATTATCTGCTAAAAGTAGAATTAGTCATTTGGATAGTCTTAAAAGCACAGATAGATATGGAATTTACAAAGTTGATATTTGGAGTTGAAGAAACTGGGAAATATGCTTTTAAATTCTGTTTATAGAGATACTTTTATAGAAGTAACTAAAGATTTGGGTATTAATCCTATTGTTAGTAGAGATAAAAATAAAAAAACAGTTCTGGATAAACCTTGGAGTGGTGCTAATTTTTTTCTCAGAGACTTTGGAGCAATACAGATAAACTAGCAGAAACAGTAAAGCAAGAAATAGTTAATGGCATGATACAAGGTATTAATCTGAAAAACTATGACTAAAAAGAGTTTCTGAAAAAGTTTGAGACAGCTAAAAAGAATGATGTTGAAAGACTTCTAAGAACTGAAGTTAATTACGTTTTAAATCAAGCAACCTTAGATGGATATAAAGAAGCAGGAATAGAAAAAAATACGAATTCAGTGCTACATTAGACAATAGAACAAGTCAAATTTGTTCTGAACTTCATGGAAATATTTTTTTGAAATAAAGAATATAGCTGTTGGTTTGAATTATCCACCGATGCATCCAAGATGCAGGAGTACAACTGTTCCAATTATTGATTATGAAAGTTTAGTTAAACAAGGAAAAAGAAGAACTTGAAGAGTACAAGAAAGAAAAAAAGATATTGAAAAAAATTATCAAATCTAGACTATAATTATATTAAATATAGTGGTGCAATTAATGGTGCCTTAAAATGATAAGAATGACCCTTATGAAGAAAAAAAGAAATAAACATGCTGAATTGTATTATGAAAGCGTCAGAAAAAAAGAAATAAAGAAATAGAATTAAAAAGCATCTTAAACAATATTTCTAACTACAAATTAACTAAAAATTTACAGTTAGAAGATATTGAAAAAGATTTACAATCATATTTTTTTATAAATAAATATAATCTACTGAGAGGGTATGATAGATTTGATCCTAGCTATGATATGGCTCAGTCTTGGCAAAAGATTAAGAGAGGGGAAAAAATATTAGAACACGATTTGATAATGCTACTACATGAAAGAATGGAATATGATTTTATGAATTTATACGGTATGAAATATGATGAAGCTCATGCATTAACTTGTGAAAAAAATATGACTATTTAAAAAGCATTAAAGATATGGAAAAAAAGGAGAAAGAGTAATGTCTTATGTTATAATAAATTTATTAGAAAAAAAGAGAAAATATATATATATGAATTTTTTTACCTGAAAAATAAAAAAAGATGGTAGGGGAGTTATATCCATGAACATAAAAAAACTGGGGAACCTAGTATTATTGAGAGTGGTTCTAGTTGGCATAGAGGACAAGCTTTTTTTCTGCTCTAAGGAAATTTTATGAAAAATGGTAAATTTGAAGAAACTGGAAGTAGAGCTTGGGGATAGTTTATTAAAGAAAAAAATAAATAAAGAAATTAACATTAAAAGCACTTAGTTAAAAAAACTAGGTGCTTTTTTTATTGCAAAAGAAAGGAGGGATAAAGTAAATATATTGTCGTACTGGAGGACATAAAACACCTGGATATGATATAGTCAAACAGGACTTTAAACAGGAGGATAAAATGAAAAAAATTTAAACTTAATATTCAACTATTTGCTGAACCAGGAGAACCAAAAAACATTTACTCAAGAAGAAGTTGACAAAAATGATTGAAACTAGACTTAAAAAGAGAAAAATGAAAAAAAATTTGAAAAAAAGCTAAAAAAGGAACTTGAAAGACAGCATAATGAATCTATTGAAGATTATGAAGAAAGAATCAAAAAAATGCTAATCTTACTGCAGAAGAAAAAGCATAAAAAAAGAACTTGAAAAAGATTCAAAAAGACTTAGATGCAAAGAATGCTGAACTTTCAAAAAAATAAAGACAGATGAAATCAAAAAGAACTACTTTAGCAAAGTATAAAAATACCAGATAAATTTTTTTAGATAGAATTTCTGGAGCCAATGAAGAAGAAATAGAAGCATCTGTTAAAGGTTTTGCAGAAACAATGGGAGAATATGTAAAAATCTCTTGGTGCTAGTGGAGTACCTGGAGCTATGAATGGTGGAAGTAATGGAGGAGCTGATAAAAAAAGCTCAATTAGAAGAATTAAAGAAAAAAAGGCTTTTTGAAACTAGTTCTATTGAAGATAGAGCTAAATATACAAGAGCTAAGCAAGAATTTGAAGAACAAAAATACAGGAGGTAATGAATAATGGCAAATATAGACAACAAATTACATTCAGGAAATCAATTTATTTCAAAATGATATTTTTAGAAGAATTACAATTAGTAAATCCTAATGTTTCTCCTATTATATCTCATATTTTAAGAGGTGGGAGAGTAGACAAAACTGACTCTACTACTATTGAATGGGTGGACCATTATGAAAGAAAAGTATCATCAACTTTAAAAAAAGGCCTTGGCAACAGCAGATACTGAAATTCAAGTAGTAGATGCTGACATATTAGTAAAAGATGCTTTGCTATCTATTGGAGATGAAATAGTAAAAATTACTAATGTTAAAACTGATAATAAGGCAGATATTACAAGAGGTTATGCTGGGACTACTGCGACAACTGGAAATATAGCGATAGGGACTTTGGTGCAAAGTTTAGGAATAGAAATGGAAGAAGGAGGAGAATTAAAAGGCTTCAACTGTTAGATTACCAGTTCATATTACAAATAATACTGGAATTATCTATGAACAATATAAAGTTACAGAAACAGCAAAACACTTAAATCCACATGGACAAGGTGGCTTATCTGTAAGAGAATTAGAATCTCAAAAAGAAAAAAAGATGAATTGTTAGGAATTATGGAAAATAAATTCTTAAATGGAGTTAAATTTACAAGTGGAAATTTAAGAATGTCAGGTGGAGTAAAAAGCATTAATTAAAGAACATGGAATAGTCATAGATGCTAATAATCAACCTTTTTCATTAGATTTATTAGATAATGTTGTAAAGGCAATAGTTGATAAAGGAAACCCAGGAGCAGCAGATTTAAAAAGCTGGTTTCTATTCTCTATGTGTTCCTTATACAATTTTAAGAAGTATTAATAAATTGAATAAGGATACTGTTAGAACAGATATAACTGAAAAAAATAACAGGAACTAAAATTGAAGAAATAGTCACTACATCTGGTACTGTATCTGTATTTCCAGCAACTTCATTAGCAGAAAAATGAGTTTATATTAATGAACTTAAATGAAGCTAGAATAAAACAATTATACCCAATTAAAGAAGAAATTGGAGCTAAGACAGAATTAGCTGATAATTATTTCTTACATGGAGAATATGCACATCAAATAACTAAATTACCATTCCAAGTGCATGTTAAAAAAATGTAAAAAAATATCATAGGAGGTAGTAATGGCTAAAAAAACAAGATGAAATACTTAATATTGAAGAAACAAAAGAAATAACTTTTGAATCTAGCTATAAAAAAACTTAATTATAGTTGGAACTTCTATTCAATTCAAAGATGGACTTTACTCAACATCTGATGAAACAGAAATAGAAGTATTGAGAAATAATAACCTTGTGACTGAGGCAGGAGAATAAAAACTCCTGCTTTTTATCATATTAGGAGGTTAAGATGGATGAAATTTACAACAAAAATAATTGAAAAAAAGTGAAAGAATTAACTGATGTTAGCAACGAAGCTATTTTTGAAAAATTCGAGTAACAATTTTAGTTAGAAAAAGCTTTTAAACTTTATGAATAGAGATGATTTTCCAGTTGAGCTTATAGAACCATTTGCAGAGCATTTAGCATTAAAAAAACTATCGAAGAAACAAACTTACAAGGTAATATTTCTAAAGTAACTGAAGGAGATACTACTATAGAATACAACACATCTAATAACACAACTGATGAAATGTTTTTATCGTTAAAAAAAGCCAATTATTTAGATTTAGAAAGGTTGGGACTGTATGAGTATATTAGATAAGTTGCATACTGATAGAGTTACAGTTATTAGATCTGTTGTAATAGTGGATGAGTACGGTGGAGCATATGAAGAACAACGAGAAATATTAAAAGATATCCCTTGTAGACTTTCACAAAAAAATGGTTGAGAAGTGTTACACCAGGAATGATTAATAGTAGTGGGCAAGAATATAAACTGTTTGTAGGCTTAAATGTAGATATTAAACAAAAATGATTTGTTGAAAATCACAAGAAAAAGCAGATGGAGAACTTTATATTTTTTTAAAGCATCAAAACCTTTAGCTTACAACATAATAAAAACATAAGGAAATATCCTTGACAGAAGTATCTGAAAAACGAGGTAGATTATGGAACTTAAAGGATTTAAGGAATTCGATAAAAATTCTTGATGAAATAAAAAACAAAAAGCTCCACAAGCTACTGAAAAAAATTTTTTTAATGTTACAAGCTGAAGATTTAAAAAAAGATGTTAAGAATCTAACACCCGTCGACACTGGAACTTTAAAAAAATGCTTGGCAAAGAGAAAAACGGAAAGAGATTAACTGGAAATACATTCTCTCAAATTGTATTTAACATGACTAATTACGCTCATCATGTTGAGTATGGTCATAGAGTTGGAAGAAGCAAAAACAAAAATTTGTTAAAGGTAGATTTATGCTTAGAACAGCTGTATCTATGAGGCAAATTAAATTCTATAAAGATTTAAAAAAATTTTTTTATGGAGGATTGATAAAAAAATGAAATGGGCAGATATAAGAAATGCATTAAATGAGATTATTTCTGAAAAAGTTAAAAAAATAAACCCATACAGTGAGGATATAGACAATGTCAAAAAAACCTTGTTTTTTTATATTGACTTAGTTAGCTATAAGAAAGAATTTAATTCCGAATATAGAGAACTAAAAAAACTATAGACATTGATATTATCTATTATCCAAAAAAACTAATGGAAAAGCTTACTAATGCTGAAATATTAGAAAATTTAGAAAACTTAGATGATGCTTTGGAAATAGAAGGTAAAAAGGTTTTTACATGTACTGGATAGATTTTTAACTCTAAGAAACACAGATATAAAAAAATTGTAGATAGAGTTGGGCATTATGTATTTACACTAAGTCTATACGATTTATATGGAAAACCTTATGATTATGAGTTAATGAATGATTTAGAATTAAGATTTAAAGAAGGAGGTAGCAATTAATGGGAAATGAAGTAGGACAAATAAAAAGCTAGTCCAAACATTAATATAGAGTTTAGAACTCTTGCAACAACTGCTATACAAAGAAGTGAAAGAGGCATAGTTTGCTTAATATTAAAAGATACTAAGAAAAACTATAAAATGGAATATTCTAAAAAAACAATAGCTGATTTAAAAGATGATGAATGGGAAGCTAAAAATGTTAAATACATTAAATTAGCAATGCACTATGGAGCTAAGAAAATATTAATAAGAGTGTTGCAAACTGGAGAGAACTTAGATGATGTTCTAGGTGAATTTAAAGAAAGAAAAATGCATTGGTTAGCATATCCAGGAGCAGAAGAAACAGATGACCAAAAGCTTGTAATTTGGACTAAACAAGTATTTGGAAATGATGGTGCAATAGGAAAAACAGTAAAATATGTTTCCAGCTTTGCTGACAATACAGATCATGTAGCAGTAGTTGAGCTAGGAAATACTGGAACTTACAAATCTATATATGGAGATTTTACAGCTCAAGAATACACAGCAGCAATAGCTGGACTTATAGCAGGAATGCCTTTGAATAGGTCAGCAGATAACTTTGTAATGAGTGATTTAAAAGAAGTAGATTACTATGAGCCAAAACTTGGTAAATTCTCTCTATACAATGATGATGAAAAAGTTAGGGTTAATTATGGAGTAAACTCAAAAAAACTACTTTTGATAGCACTTGGAAAAAAGATACAAGAAAAAAATCAAAAATAGTTGAGGGAATGTGCTTTATAACTGATGATATAAGAGATACATTTAAAAAAATTATTGGCTAGGAATTTACATAAATGACTACAATAATAAAAATGAATTTCTGTTCTAATGTTACAAAAAGTATATTTTTAAAAGAAATGGCTCCAAATGTTTTATCTGGAGACTATGATAATAAGATTGAAATAGACTTAGAAGCACAAAAAAAGATTAATTGTTTTAGATGGAAAAGATCCAGAAGAAATGACAGAAATGGAAATCTTAAAATATCCATCTGGTGATGATGTATTTTTTTAACTGGAGATGTTAGATTTGCAGATACTATGGCAAATCTTTCTTTGGTCATAAAAGATGTGATAGGAGGTAAAAATGGCAGATACAAATATAAGAGGTTATCATACTATTGCTGGAGCTCATGGTACTCTTTGGATAGACAATGAAAAAAATAGCAGAATTTACAAAAAGTAAATGCAAAAAGTAACAGCTGACAGAAAAAGATGTACAATTAGGGCTTATCTGTTGATAGTAAGATTGTAGCTTTTAAAAAGGTGAGGGTAGTGTTACACTTGAAAAAAGTATACTCAAGAGGTAAAAAAAGATACTTCAAAAAAATTGTTAAAGGGTAGAGATGTTAGAGTTAGAATAGTTACTAATCTAGCTGACCCTGATACACCTGGAAAACAAGAAGAAAGAATTTCTCTTGATAATGTTTGGTTTAACTCAATAGATTTAATCAACATTGCTAGAGGAGAAATTGTAGAGGAAGAATATCCATTCGGATTTACACCAGAAGATTTAGCTTATGAAAATGATATAAAAATAGGAGGCTTAGATGTTAGTTACAGCTGAAATGCTACTTGAAAAATAGTAAAAAAATAAATAGTGATAAAAGAGAAAAAAAGTAAAAAAATCTATGTAAAAAGAATTAGATGGAGATTTGGAGTGTGAGCTTTTAAACAAAGAAGATTACTTAGATTTAATCTTGTCTAAAAGAAAAAGGATAAGGATTTAGAAGTAATTTATAACTCTTGTTCTATTTTTTTAGAGATGATAAGCTAATAGAAAAAGCTAGGTTGTAAGAGTAATCCTATTTCTGTTGTGAGCAAAAGTTTTAAAAAGATCCAACTATTTATAGATTAGCAGATTTAATCTTAGTAGCTTCTGGATATGGAGAAAAAGATTTAGTTAGTATTGTTGAAGAAACAAAAACTAATAGAGAGCGACTGGAAACTAAGTACAGTCGCTCATTACTTGAATAGAGGACATAAATTAGAAGAACTTAGAAAACTCTCAGAAAAAAAGATTTATTTTATATGTACCTTTTAAAAGAATAATGCTATAATATAGCATATTAAATTCATTTTTAGGAGGGAAGTTTTATGAAAAAGTTTTTATTAATGCTATTCATTTTTATTTCTGCTATTAGTTTTGGTGCTACAAGATATGTTACTAAGAATGGTACATTCCCTTATACGAGAACCAAAGAACAATTGGATGATATATTTATGTATATTAATTCAAAGGATATGCCTGCTTTTAAAAAAATATATGAATCAATTGATAAATAGCGGTGATGGGGGATATTTAAAACCAGGATTAGAAGTTGAATTAGTAGATACTGCTGATTTTGCTAGTGTTGTAAAAAAATTAGATTAGTTGGAGATACAATTCAATGTTGGACTGTTAGAGAGGCAATTCAAAGAAAAATAAAAATATTAATGAATTTTAGTGCTATGAAAAAAATTTTTTTACTAATACTATTATAATAAAAAAACTTAAAGGGGTGATAAAAAAATATTAGGATTTATAATTTTTCATAATAATGGTAATATATATTAGAAACTATTATAAATGGACTGAAAAAGTTAGGATATTTTTAAATCTATGGGAATTACTGCTTTTAGTTGTATTTAGTGTTGTTGGACTTGCTATAATTGCTGGAAATATCAATTAATAAAAAAATATCGCTTTATAAAGGGAGAGTATTATGAAAAAAATTTTATTAATAATATTTATTTTTATTTCTACTATTAGTTTTGGAAGTGTAAAAATTATAAATGGTAAATCTTCTGATGAAAAAAGTATAGTTTATAAAGATAACGATTGCACATTGCAACTGGATTATAAAAAAATTTTGATTGTGTGGCTATAACTGTAAAAAAACTTCTAGTTTTGCTAGTGAAACAGAAGATGAAGTAGGGTTTATGGTAGATAGTGGATACAATAGAACATTAAAATATAAAAATTCAAAAAGATAAAAAAACTATAAGTTGTAATGCAGATAGTGCTATAAATGCAAGAATAATTAAAAAAACATAGTCTATGATATGGAAAAAAGGATATTTACTTATGATAGATTATGTTGATAAAAAAACGATAAGATAGTAGCTAGAAATATAAAACTAGCTGAAATAAAAAAAGCAATAGCAGAATTTAAAAGCTAGTCAATTAAAAAAATAAATAACAAATAAAATAATTAAATTAAGAGTAGTTTTAAACTGCTCTTTTTTTATTGGAGGATTTATGAAAGATGAAAAAGGAATAATATTCCCAATTTATGATGATAAAGATAATTGGATTGGGAACATATTAATAAATGAAAAAAATTAGAAGTTATAGATAATTTAAAAAAGTGGATATCATATAAAAAGAGGGCTTTTTGCCCTCTGTTGAAACTAACTAACAGTATATTTTTTTTCCAAGGTATTCTTCTAAAAATCAATACTTGCTAAAAAAATTTAACTATATCTTCTCTACCATGGTAAGTTGGAATCCCTTTGGAATTTTTGTGCCATTAAAATTATTGGAATTCCAGTAGGAAAAAAATTGAGAGAAACTTGCTCTTGTTTCTTCTCTGGTAGATGATGATAGAACAGAAGATTTTTACAACAACTATAGCAAAAGTAACACCTTGTTCTTTTTACTAATGCACCATCAAAAGTCATGATTTACCCTCCTCTCCTAATTCAATATTTGAGCCCCTCTCCTATATTGAATTATAACTTTAAAAAGAGAAAAAGTAAAATTTTTAAAATTTCTCTTGACTTTTGTATCACGATACAATATAATGTATTCAGATACAGAAAAGGAGAGTGAAATGTTTTTGGGAAAAAAAGTAGAGCTGATTATTTTAGAGAAAGGCGAAAAAATTAAAAAGATTTTTGGAGTTTTTAATTGATAGAGAAAAAAACTTGAAACTTTTGAAGAAAAAAATTAAAAAGTAGAAAAATAAATCTAAAAACAACTTGGCTCAATGAAAAAAATTGATGAAGAACTAAAAAAATAGAGTATTGCAAACTTTGGACGGTCAGACAATACTCTATACCTGAAAGAGATTTCTTTCAAATAAATTGTATCATAAAAGAAATTTCTTTCAATAATAATTGAAAGGAGATACAAGAAAATGAATTTTGAATTAAAAAAAGTTAGTTTTGGATAGTAGAGAAGTTGCAAAAAAATGTTAGGTAAAAAAATCATGCTGATTTATTAAGAGATATTGCAAGAAATGTGGAGTATCTAATTGAAAAGCAAAAATTGCTTTCAATGATTTTTTTCAGGAAACGCATTATAAAGATAAAAATAAATAGAACTAATAAAAAGTATGATATAACTAAAAAAAGGTTGTGAATTTTTTTAGCTCATAAATTAACTGGTAAAAAAAGGAGCAATTTTTACTGCAACTTATATCAATGAATTTCATAAAATGGAACAAGCCTTAAAGAAGAATATGACACAAGAGAAGTTACCATTCTCAAGTACAGTGATGATACCAATAGATAAGATAGAATATTGGAATAAGATTAAAGAGCTATCAAATGAAGCAGATGATGTAAGAAGTGAGATATATCACAAGTTAAATCTGTTATCAAATATGGTAGTATCAATTACAAGAGAAGTAGATAAATTAGCAAATATAGTATTTGAAACAGAAGACAATATAAATAAGATTGAGGGTAGAGATATGAACTTAAACTCAATGTTAGCATTAAATAAATAATACCAGTAAAAGCACTTAGGTTAAACTAGGTGCTTTTTTTAGATGGAAAAAAATAGGAAACACTATTGATGAAGAATATCAACTTAGTAATTACGACCCATTTAAAAAGATTAATGGAGGTAGAAAATGAATAAATTAGATAATAAAAAAACGAAATAATAACAATAAAAAAATGTAAGAGGATATATAGATGAAAAAAAGGAATTGCTTGGTTAAATCTTGAAGATGTTGCAAGAGGATTAGGTATAACTGATAAAGCTAAGAGTGGAAATACAGTAGTTAGATGGGCTAGATTAAAAGAATATTTAAAAGAATTTGGCATCGCCACTTGTGGCGACGGAGTTGGAAAAAGAGAATTTACCTGAATATATTCAAGAAAATGTATTTTTACAAACTTTGTATGAAAGCAAATAATGAAGTTGCTAGAAAATTTCAAGATAATGTATGTGATGAAATTTTTACCTAGTATTAGAAAATATGGAATGTATGCCACAGATGAATTATTAGATAATCCAGATTTGATAATAAAAATGGCAACTAGATTAAAAAGAAGAAAAAGGCAAAAAAATAAAGAGCTTGAAGATAAGATGAAAGAAAAATAAGCCAAAAGTATTATTTGCTGAAAGCAGTATCAATAGCAAAAAAATACTATATTAGTTAGAGAAATGGCAAAATTAATAAAGCAAAAATGGAGTTGATATGGGAGAAAAAAAGACTATTCATTTGGTTAAGAGAGAATGGATATCTAATAAAGAAAAATAGGAACAGATTATAATATGCCAACTCAAAGGTCTATGGACTTAGGATTATTTGAAATAAAAAGAAAGTCCAGTTCTTCACTCAAGTGGAGAAATTGAAATAAGTAAGACACCAAAGATTACTGGTAAAGGGCAGCAATATTTCTTAAATATTTTTTTAAAAAGATAAAAATAGCATAGATAACAGAAAGCACTTAGTTAATTCTAGGTGCTTTTTTTATTGGAGGTGAAAATTTGGAACATGTATTAAGTGCTAGACTAGAACTTAAAGATAAATTTACAGCTGTAATTAATAAAAGCTGAAAAAGGACTTGCTGGACTTTATCAAAAAGCTCAATCTATGAACTGGGAAAAAGGTTAATAGTGGACTTAATAAATTTGGTGCGGTTGCTGTTGGTGGTTTAGCTGGATTGGGAGCTATTGCTGGAACATCATTAACCGCTTTTGCAGATTTGGAAGATCGAGTTAGAAGAAATAAAGCTATTATGGGAGCAACAGCTGCTGAAGAAAAATATGTTAATGGCTCAAACAAGAGAATTAGGAAGAAGTACAAGATTTACAGCACAAGAAGTGGCACAAGCTCAAATGTATCAAGCTATGGCTGGTATGAAAACAAACGAAGTATTGGAAATGACACCAAAACTTTTAAAACTTTCTATTGCTTCTGGAGAAGATTTAGCTAGTACATCAGACCTTCTTACTGATAATATAAGTGCTTTTTGGATTATCGTTGCAAGATGCTGATAGATTTATGGATGTTATGGCCGCAACAGCTAATAATACTAATACAAGTATTGCACAATTAGGAGAAGCTTATAAGTATGTTGCATCAACTTCAAGAAATTTTTGAAAGTTTAGAAGAGACGAATATTATTCTAGGATTATTAGCAGATAGTGGACTTAAAGGTTCTATAGCAGGAAGAAACTTAGCATCAATTTATGCAAGACTTTCAAAAAACAACTCCAGATATGGATGCTGCATTAAAAAAAGTTGGAGTGACTCTTTATGATAACAATGGTAAGTTTAAAGGATTAAGAAAAAAATTTTAGAAGAATTAAAGCCTAAACTTGCACATATGAGTGATGAGCAAAGAAATTACTTTTTAACAACTATTGCGGGTTCTGAAGGATTAAAAAGTAATGAATAATTTGTTAGGAACTTCAAAAAGAAGGGATAGAAAAAAAGCAGAGAACGCTATAAAAAAATGCAACTGGTGCTACAGATAGATTTGCAAAAAGAAATGAGTGATAACACAAAAGATAAACTAGCTCAATTTAGAAGTGCTGTTGAAGATTTAAAAATATCAATAGGAGAAGGATTGGCTCCAACTGCAGTAGATTTTTATAAATAAATTTACAACTAAAATGGCTGAATTAAATTCTAAAGGAACTTTTTGATACTCAGAATGTTGAAACTTATTTTAATAGAATATTCTCTCTTACAGCTGAGGCTATTAAAGGATTTGCTGCATTAAAAGTAGCTGCAATGGCAGAGAATATTTTTTTCCTGGTGCTGGAAAAATATGTTGCTGGAAGTTATGTAGCATATAAGGCTGGTAGGTCTGTTGGAAACTGGATAGGAGATAAAAATAGGAAGAACTAAGAATAAATGGGAATTAAGAAAAGAATACCAATCAAAAAGGGTATAGTTGGGATGAAGCTAATGCACAAGCTGAAAAAAGATTTAGAAACTATAGATTTAAGAAATAGTAAAACAGATAGTGATGATAAAATAATGTACATAAAAAGCAAATATGTTAAAAAGAAAAAAATAAAAAGAAAAACAAAGGCTCAGGAAAAGGACTAGAGCAATTAATGAAGGAAACAGATGAAGACTTTAAAGAAAGAAGAAGACTAGTTAAACTGTCTCCGCAGGATTTAGCTAAAGAACAAGTTATACAACAAAAATAAAAACTGTCGAGTCTTTAAATAAACCTCTACCTAAAAAAAGCCAAAAATCTGAATATGAAAAAAAGCATTTACAGATTTAGGGTGTCAAAGCACCTATAGCAGCAACTACTAATTTTTTTCTCCTCAAGTAAATGTTAATATGGGTGGAGTAACTATAAAAAAATGAAGCAGATTTAGAAACATTATCTGAAATGACTAAAAGAAAGATAAAAAGAAGAAATTATAAAAAAATTTAAAGAATCATGTACAAACAACAAAAATAAAGGAGACTATACTATGAAACCAACATTTATTTTATTGAAAAAAATTCTACAAGTACTCCTTTTTCTTTGTGGTTCCACCTTTGGATTTAAAGATTGAAAGTGAGCAAGATATACAGACATTTAAAAATTATTGACTTAGGAGAAAAAGACTTTAGTTGGAAATAGAAAAAGCTGAAAAAAATTAGTTTTTTTCTACCTTTTTTTCCAAATATTAAATCTCCTTTTTTTAGTTTTCTTTTTATCTACAACTCCTGCAAATTGTGTTGAAACATTGACTAAATTAAAAAAATGATAAAGAACCTTTAACCTTAATTGTTCCTGAATTCAACATATTTTTTTAAAATGCTATATCCAAACTCTAAATTTTTTTCTATAGTTGAAAGAACTGGAGATATAGATGTTGAAATAAGTTTAATTGAAATTAGTAAAAAAATAAAACACTGCTAGATGTAGCAAGAGGCTTACTTCAAAGGTGATAATATGGAAAAAAAGTAAAAAAATATGTTAATGGAAAAAGAATATAAAAAAATATTTTTTTATTCAGGTTATTTGGAGTGGAGCAATTCATGGAACAGCTAGGAAATTAGAAGTCGAGTACTTAGGAGATATCATAACTGAAATTGGGGATGAAGTTGAGTTTTCTTATGAAGATGAAAAAGTTATTTTTTTGGAAAAAGTATTTTTTTCATTCAAGAAAAAGGAGATACTGATGTTAAAACATTCTATGCTTATGACAATTCTATCTATCTAAATAAAAAAATAACTTTGTTAAAAAAATTTCTTTAGAAAAAAAGCCAAGTGAAATATTAAAAAGAAATCTGTGGAGAACTTAATTTAAAAAAATAGGTAAAAATCCCAAAGGATGAAGTTACATGTACATATCCAGCTATTGATAGAAGTGGATATGAAATAATATTAAATGCTTACACTATTCAACATAGAAAAAAATAAAAAGATTTATTCTATTGTGAGTAATGATAAAAGCAATAGATATAGTTGAGCAAGGAACACATGCTGATGTTCTTTTAACAAGTGCTGACAACATTTCTACTTCTTCATATGAAGAAAGCATAGAAAATATGATAAATCAAATAGTTATCTATAAAGTTGAAAATGAGAAGCAACAAATACTTAATAAAGTAGAGAATGCAGAAGATAAAAAAAGAAATTTGGATTATTTCAACAGGTTATGCAATATGAAAAAAAGATGTAGATAATATAGCAAATGCTAAGGATATGCTAAAAAAAGTGTTGAAAAAAAGTTCGAGATTACATTGTTTAGGAAATGTATTAATTCAAGCTGGATACAATATAGGAATACAAGAGCCACATACTGGACTTGTTGGAGATTTCTTAGTTAAATCAGATACTCATGTATTTGAAGGAGAAACTCATTATTGTAATGTTGAGCTTGCATTTGAAAAATGTAATGGATAAAGCAGAATTTGAAAAACAAAGAAAAAAAGTTAAAAAAAGTGATAAAAACTAAAAAAAGTAAAAAAAGCTAAAAAAAGAGAAAAAAATAAAAAAAGTAGATAAATTAGATCAACTGTTTCCAGAAGGGTGGGATAAGAAATGAGTGATTTAGGAATTATGATAAGTGAAATGATAGGACAAGCTACAAAAGGAACATCTATCATAAAAAGCATCTGTTGAAACTCCACCACCAAATCTAACAATTAAATTTGATGGGCAAGTTATACCATCTGAGCAAATTTATTGCAGCAATTACTTATTACCTCACTATCATAGAGATTATATGATAGATGGAGTTATAGATGATATAAAAAAATAGACATATCTAACTATGACTATGATAACGATACTTCAGATACTATGGGACATAAAATTCCAAAATTGACAGGAAAAAGGAAAATATCAAGGCAATGGAACATACAGATCTCACAAGGATATCTGGTTTGAAGATACACTTCAAAAAAGGCGATGAAGTGCTAGTGCTTGTCATGGGAGTGCATTATGTGGTTGTAACAAAAAAATAGTAAAAATGCCAAGTAAAGCAATAGAGGGGTGTAATGTGGAAAAAAAGATTTTTAATATTTTTTTCTTGAAAAAAACGGATACAGAAGTTGAAGAAATGCCAACTTTTTAAAGAATATGCTATAGATTTTAAAACTGGAGAATATATAAAAGATGATAATGATATTAAAGTTTTAGAGAAAAAAATGAAGCTTTTAAAAAGTATGGATATTCAAAGCATTAAAGACTGAAAGATTTAGATATACTGATGTACACAGTGATGACTATGGAAGTGAGCTAGAAAGTAACATTGGTACTATCTATCATAAAAACAGTTAAAGATGCTTTTAATGATTGACCAAATTAGAGATACTTTATTAGTAAAACCCTTACATCACAGAGTGTTATAACTTTTGAAATTTCAAATGAAGAAGAATATGTTCCACAAATAACCTTTAATGTAAGAACTATATATGGAAAACTAGAAATGGAGGTGTAAATGAAAGATAAAATAGAATTAAGAAATAATTTCTTAGATAATCTTAAAAAACCCTCTTTCAAAAAAATGGAAGGGACTTATAACTTTGATATTGCTGCAACATTTGGAATAACAGCTGAAGAAGTTTATAAAGAATTAGAGTTCTGGGAGAAACAAACATTCATAGATACAGCTACAGAAGATGAATACGTTGATAAACATGCTCTAATGTTCGGAGTAAAAAAAGAAGAGTTGGAACTAAGGCAAAAGGTATTTTAAAAAAATAACAGGAAAAAGCAAACTCTATAATAGAAGAAAAATACAATATTTCTAAATAGAGATGGTATAAAAATATAAATCTTTAAGAAAAGAATATCTTAGCACAGCTGGAGTTGCAGAGATAGAAATAGAATGCTTATCAGAAGGAAAAAAATAGGTAATGCTGCAATAGGAGAAATTACAACTTTTGAAATTCAAAAATAGCAATATTTATTCAGTTATAAATGAAAAAAAGAAATTATAAATGGTTATGATAAAGAACCTAATTCTGTACTTGTAGCAAGAGCAAAAGAAAAGGTAACAAGACCTGCTCACAGTGGAAACATCTACGATTATGAACAATGGGCAAAACAAGTTGATGGAGTTGGAAAAGTATTAGTAAAACCTCTTTGGAATGGAAACGGAACTGTTAAAGTTCTGATTGCTAACTATAATAATGATATAGCTGATTCTAGTCTAATTCAAAAAGTTAGAGAAAGAATACAAAGCGATGACGGTAGACCTGTCGGAGCTGATGTAACTATAGAAAGCTTTTAGAGCTAAGACTATAAACATAGAAGTTAATACTATATTAAAATCTGGATATGCTCTATCAGATGTAAAAAGAAAAAGATTGAATCTCTTTTGAAAGCTGTTATAAAAAAACTGGGAATGCTACTTTTGAGAAAGCTAATAAAACAATACTATCTATTAATCGTTTAGAGAAAGCTATTTTTAGAAATAGACGGAGTAAATGATAACTTTGTAAAAAGTAAACAATTCTAATTCTAATATAGAAATTGCAGATGATGAGATATTAGTAGTTGGGACAGTGATTATAAATGAGCAATAGATTGATTAAGAAAGTTTCAAAAATAGCTAGAAACACTTTACAAGAAGATTTAATAAGAACACTAGATTTAATTTGTGAATATGCTAAAAAAATGATATACAAAAAAATACAAGAAGCTATTATTTATAGCTTTTTTTAATGAGCAACAAGTGGCTAACTATGAAAGGTTTATGGAATTAGACTATAAAAATGGTTGGAATCTACAGGATAGAAAAAGACAGAATTATCTATACTTTACTATCGAAGAATATCTTTACACCCTCATGTTTTTAAAAGGAACAAGCAAAGATATTCACAAATGGAGAAATAGAAGTTATTGAAAATTACAATGATTATTCTTTCATAATAAAAATTTACATCAGTAGTTGGAATACCATCTAATTTGGATAACTTTAAAAAACTTTATTCATATTAATAAACCAGCTCATTTGAATTTTAGTATTGAATTTAGATACAACACACATAACCAAGTGGCCTATCTAGTTCACAATACCTTGAAAGCTAAAACTCACAAACAGATTTATGATACTAGACTTTATAATGATGCTGATATTATTGGAAAAGTATCACAAACATAATGAGTTAAATTCTATGAAACATGTATCTTTAAAGACTATAAAAAAACAGAAGTATTTATGATGAAAGGAGATAAATAAAATGGCAGAATACACTAAGCATTTGAGATTAATTAAACCTGGTGGAAATGATTATTATAACATAGATGATTTTAATCAAAAACTCGGAATTAATAGACAAGGAAACAGAAAAAAATTAAGTAATGCTGTTACAGAAATCAAAAAAATGGAGCAACAAGAGAAAAAGGCTGGGATAGTACAGTTTGGAACAGAAGAAGGAAAAAGCATTAGAAGGAATGATGTTAGCTAGACTTGCTGGATGTGTTGGGTATGGTGGAGACATTCAAACAGCTGGAACTAAGGACGTTAACTACATTTATTATGATAGAAACACAAGAAAAAAATGTACAAGTGTTTGAATCAAAAATAGTGATGTATCTGCAAATGTGGCTAATTTTATTCCACTTGATAATAACTCACTTTTTGGATAGATTGGAAAAATCTAACAAGAAAAAAACAATCTTACTTTTTTTATAATGGTGGGTCATTGGTTCCTGATGGAACTACATCTATTGCTATAAATGAAAAATTGGTATTTTTTTGGATTAGGGTGTTGGAACAGCTGTTCAATCTGGAAAAAGAAAGAATGTGTTTTTTTATTTAGAACTATATTTCAATCAAACAATGATATTTTTGAGATTTAATGGAATAGAAATTAGATATAATGCGACAAACAAGACTTTAAAAAGTTATAAACAATGGTGGAAATTTATACTTCTTAGAGCAATATTCTAGTTTAATTTAAAATATTTCTATTTAAAAACTATAAAAAAAGTTAATAAATTTGAAAAATCTACTCACATTCGAAAGGAGAAAAAAATGAAAACAATAAACTTTTATAAAAAAAGAAAAATTGATATTTTCTGTTTATGCAGAAAGCTTAGAAGATGTCTTAAAATCACCTCTATCATATTTTCAAGGATATACTCAAGATATGATAATTACAGATATTACATATCAATATCCGATTTACAAAGATGATGTATTGAGAGAGATGACAAAAAGAAGAAAAAAAGTAAGAGCAAATATAGATGTGCAGCTGGATGATGGAGAAATCATAAAAGATAAGAAAAATTATAACAGTGCCAAAACCAAGTGGAAATCAAAAAGTATTTGAGTTGGAACAAAGAAAAAAAGGTTTGTGGCTATTAGATAATGAAAGAGAATACCAGGACTATATGAATTTAATAGATGACTTAAAAAGCGAAATCTCTGGCATATGGGTTTGATTACAAAGTTGAGGGAAAAGAACACAGACAGAAATGCAGAGATAAAGATATAACTCTATTAGCTTCAAATGTAACCTTTATGTTAGCTGAAAAAGAGTGTATTGGGGAAGGAAATACCAATCACTTGGTATTTTGAAGATAATTTTTGGTTTAAAGTTAGATTTAGAGCAATCTTTAATATTAGCTAGTTATGGAAAAACATTTACTCAGTCGGTTTATGATACTGAGCATTATTTTAAGACAAAAAGTTAATCCAAAAAGAAGTAACAAAAAAACAGAATTTGAGAGCAAGAGAAAAAGAAATACATAATGCACTAGCCAAAAGGCTAATTTTAAGAGTTTCTATTATTAAAGGTAGTTTTATATAGCTACCTTTTTTTAAAAATGTGTTATACGACTTCTCAGAAGGTCATTTTTTTAAGGAGGTATATATGTTTGTTTTATCTGAAAAATAGTTTAGAAAAAAATTAAATGGAGTTCATCCAAAATTAGTAGTTTTTATGGAAGAATTAATAAAAGAATCTCCATATGATTTTAAAATAACTTGTGGAGTTAGAACTGCTGAAGAACAAAAATCGTGAATATCAAAAAGGAAGAACTCTTTTTATACGATGGAAAAGGAAATAAACTAAAGTAAAGTTAGTTGGTGCGATGGATATAAATTAAAATCAAAGCACCAAGTGAAAAGCTGATGGATATGGCTATGCTGTTGATATAGCAGTTTTGGAAAAAGAAAAAGTACACAGATAAGAAAAACTGGAGAAGTAAGAGAAAAAAATAGTCGCTAGATGGGATTATAAATATTATAAAGCTATTTATGATGTTGCAAAAAAAGTAAAGGACTAATTGACAAGTATGGGATAGTTTGGGGTGGAAATTGGAAACAAAAAAAGATTTAGTACATTTTCAATTAGGAACAGCTGATAATATTCAATTTAAAAAGATAATGGAGGGTATCATGCCAGAACTAGATGAATTTAATTTAAAAATATTATGATGGAAAAAGATTTTATTTTAGAAAAAGATTATAGATATATGATAGGAGAAAAAAATTAATACATATACCTGCTGGATTTAAATGTGATTTAGCTAGTGTTCCTAGAATTTTTTTAGAAATATCATAAATACTTATGGAAAAAGACCACACAAAAAGCAGCAGTTATTCATGATTGGTTATATAGAAATGGTCATAAATTAGGTGTTTCAAGAAAGGAAGCAGATAAGATATTCCTAACAGTTATGAAAGAACAGGGTGCAGGTTTTTTTCAAAAAGACAATTGATGTATAGAGCAGTAAGAACATTTGGAATTTTTTTGCATACAAGGAGGATTAATGGAATTAGAAATCACTTTAACATTATTAGGAATGCTTGGAACATCTTTAATTACAGTTGGTGGTGTTATTTTAGGCTATCACAATTATTTGATGAGACAAATCAATAAAAAGATTAAAAAAAGGAAACATATTATATAGATCAAGAAAAAAATTAGACAAGCAACTTGAAGAAATAAAAAAACAGCTTTGAAAAAAACAAAAAGATGAAATAAAAAGCAATGATATCCAAGTTAGGAGATAAAGGTAGAAGCAGATTATCAAAAGATTTATGATCATCTACTAAATTGTAATAGAAGAAATGGGTAGGAAAAAAATCCTACCCTCTTTTTTTATTAAATTTTTAGATATAGAACCATTTTAGAACCAAAGATAAAAATATTAATATTGATTATCTTTTAAAAATCAATAGAATATTGTATGTACTTGTTTTATTCCCACTCAATAGTTGCAGGTGGTTTAGATGAAATGTCATAAGTCAATCTATTGATACCTTTTAACTTCATTTAGAATTCTATTAGAAACTTTTTCTAAGAAATCATAAGGCAAGTGTGACCAAGTTGCAGTCATAAAATCTATAGTGTTAGCTGATCTTAAAACAGCAGTATATTCATAAGTTCTTTCATCTCCCATAACTCCAACAGATTTTTACAGGAAGTAAAAACAACAAAAGGCTTGGCTAACTTTGTTATATAAATCAGCCTTTCTTAATTCTTCTATAAATATTGCATCAGCTTCTCTTAGGATATCAGCCTTTTTCTTTAGTAACTTCTCCTAAGATTCTGATTCCTAAACCAGGTCCTGGGAATGGATGTCTATCAACCATATAATCAGGGATACCTAATTCTCTACCAACTTTTCTAACTTCATCTTTAAATAATTCTCTTAAAGGTTCAAGTAATTCAAATTTTAAATCTTCTGGAAGACCTCCAACATTGTGATGAGATTTTTATAGTAACAGATGGTCCTTTAACAGAAACAGATTCGATAACATCTGGATATATAGTACCTTGTGCTAAGAATTCAGCACCTTCAATTTTTTTAGCTTCTTCATTGAATACTTCAACGAATTCTTTTCCTATAATTTTTTTCTTTTTTTGTTTCTGGATCAGTTACTCCAGCAAGTTTAGATAAAAAAATCTTTCTTCAGCATTTACACACTTAATATTCATATCAAAGTTTTTTTAGCATAAACTTCCATAACTTGTTTAGCTTCATCTTTTCTAAGTAAACCTGTATCAACGAAGATACAAGTTAATTGTCTACCTATTGCTTTATTTATAAGTGCAGCAGCGACAGATGAGTCAACTCCACCAGATAATCCTAAGATAACTTGTTTATTTCCAACTGTTTCTTTTATTTGTTTTACAGTTGATTCAATATAGTTTTCCATAGACCAGTTTTGTTCAGCCTTAGCTATTCCAAAAAAACAAAGTTCTTTAACATATCAAAACCATGTTGAGAGTGAGTAACTTCTGGGTGATATTGGAAAGCATAGATATTCTTATCTTTGTTTTCAATAGCTGCTATTGAAGAATCAGTATGAGCTATAATCTTAAAGTTAGGAGCCATTTCAGTAACATGATCCCCATGACTCATCCAAACAGTTGTTTTATTTGGAATATTTTTGTATAGACAATTGTCTTTTATCATCAAGCTCTAATTCAGCCTTACCAAATTCTTGTTTATCTGCTCTTGCAACTTTTCCACCATGTAAATGAGTTATAAGTTGCATTCCATAGCAAAGCCCTAAAATTGGGATATTTTTGTTCAAATAATTTTATATCCAAGCTTGGAGCACCTTCAGTATAAACAGAAGCAGGACCACCAGAAAGTATAATTCCTTTTGGCTCTCTAGCTAAAATTTTATCAACATCTTCATGAAAGGGAACAACTTCAGCATAAACTCCCATTTCTCTGACTCTTCTTGCAATCAGTTGATTATATTGAGAACCAAAGTCAAGTATAATAATTCCACCTTTTTTCATTATAAAACCTCCACTATTAAATTACACTATTATATCATATTTTTCTTTATAAAAAAACGAAGATTAAAGAAGAATTTTATCTAAAAGGTAATTTAGGTACATAATGAGTACCATTTTTCAATAAAATATTTAGTATCATTTTTCATCTTTAGAATCAATAAGTTTTACTATATCTTTAGCTTCACCTAAAAACTATAACTGCTTTTTGTTTCATAATCATCAGAAACTTCTAAAACTTCTTTAAAAAAACATTTTTTTATTGTATGACATAACTATACAAGCTCCATAACCAAGTTCATTAGCAAGTAAAGCAATGTTTTGAGAGGTTATACCTACATCAAAAATATTGTAAAAAAATCAGGGATATTAGTATCTTTTTTTGCTGAAATTAATATATAGGCTCTAGGTCTTTCTTCAAGTGTAGGCTTATCTTCAAGTTTTAGTAATCCTCCTAAGGCAATATCAGAAAAAAAGTTTTTTTACATTTTTCATCATCTACAGTGTAAGAGTATCTTAAAAATTGTGAATTCTTAGCAGATGAAGAATATCTAGCTCCTTCTAAGATTTTTCAAGATTTCTTCTTTTGAAATTTTTTTATTAGTAAATTTTTCTGTGTGAACGAGTATTTTTTTAATCTTTTCAATCATAATAACAATAACCTCCTTAAAAAATGAACTCTATAATAAAAATTATATTAAAAATTTTTGATATTTTTTTACAAGAAAAAAAGGAGTCATAAAACTCCTTTTTGCTTTTCTGAGTTAATTTTTAATTAAAGAGAATTTACTAAAGAATTAACTTTTGCTGCTAATCTAGCTTTCTTTCTAGAAAGCAGTATTTTTCTTTAAAAATTCCTTTACTAACTGCTTTTATCTAATTCTTTGTATGCAACTGATAAAGCTGTTTTTGCAGCTTCAACATCTTTAAGTTCTAATGTAGCTAAAAACTTTTTTTAGCCATAGTTTTTAACTCTAGTTTTTAACTGCTTTGATTTCTAACTCTATTTCTTTCTGCTACTAATACTCTCTTTTTAGCTGATTTTTGAATTTGCCATTTTTAAAAAAACCTCCAAATGATTTTTTTATACCTATCAAAAAAATAACATAATTAAATTAATATTCAATTAAGCTTCAAAGAGACACATATTTTTACAATGGACCGCTATTATTATACTATGTTTTTTTGTTAAATACAAGTAAAAAAATTTTATTAATTAATAAAAAAATCTATTTTAAATTGTTTCATATCAGTATAAAAATTTATCACTTAAATAGTAATATCTTTCTGTATATTCATCAGCTTGACCAACATTATGAACTTCAGAAATTTCTTTAAAGATAAGCTCTAAGTTTTCCATAACTTCAGCTACAACTTCAGGATCCTTTTCCATTTAAATTTCTAGCGACAACATTTTTCTTCCATTTTTTTAAATTGCTACTAACATTAATATTTTTTTGTTCTTGAATAAATCTGTTAATATTATTTATTACATCTCTAACTTCTGGTTTCATTAAACTCCTCCTAAAAATAATTTTTTTAATAATCTTATTATACTATATTTTATTAATTTTGAAAAATTAATTGTAATTTAGTATATAATAAAATATAATTGAGAAAAAATGATAAAGAAAAAGGTGAAATATGAAAAAAATAGCAGTATTTCTATTTGAGGGTGCAGAACTTTTTGAGATAGCAAGTTTTACAGATATCTTTGGTTGGAATAATATAGTTGGCTTAAAAAGAATTTAGAGATATAAAGGGTGGAAACAATTTCGTATAAAGAAGAAATTAAATGTACTTGGGGTGGAACTTTAAAAAAAGCAGAAAAAGCTTGTTACAGAGAATAATATAGAAGAGATTTTCTCTTATGATGCTCTAGTTATACCAGGTGGTTTTTGGTGGAGCTAACTTCTTTAAGGACAAGGAAAAATAAAAATATTTAAAAAAATTAGTTAAATATTTTTTTCTGAGAATAACAAAAATTATTGTAGCTATTTGTACGGCTGTTATTAATTTAATAGAAACAAGAGAAATAAAAAAATAGGAAGGTAACAACTTATCTTTTTAGATAATAAAAAGATATTTTTAATCAATTAAAAAAATTTGATGTCATTCCTGAAGAAAAAAAGAAATTGTTGTAGATGAAAAATCTATTTACTTGTTCAGGACCGGCTAATGCTCTGGACTTGTCACTATTAATTTTAGAGAAAAATGACATCTAAAGAAAATGTAGAAATAGTTAAGAAAAAAATATGTTTTTTTAAAATAGCTATTTTCTTTTTTTACAAAATATATGATATGCTAAGAGTACAAACTAAAAAAAGAGGTGGTATAATGAAAAATAGGTGAAAACAAAGTTGTAGCATTGGATTATAAAGTGTATGATGCAGATACAAAGGAATTATTAGAAGATACAGCTGAATTAGGTCCTTATTATTATATTCAAGGTATGGGCTTATTTCTACCAAAAATAGAGGCAGCATTAGATAGCAGATCAAAAGGATACAAAACAACAATTGAAATACCTATGGAAGAAGCTTATGGAGACTATGATGAAGAATTAGTTGAAGAGTTAACAAAGGCTGATTTCGCAGATTTTTGAAGATATCTATGAAGGAATGGAATTCGTAGTAGAACTAGAAGATGGAAGTGAAATGGTAGCTGTTATAACAGAAATTGATGGAGATAAAGTTTATACAGATTCTAACCATCCATTCTCTGGAAGAAACTTACTATTTGAAGTAGAAGTTGCTAATGTAAGAGAAGCTACTGATGAAGAATTAGATCATGGTCATGTTCATGAATACGAAAAACGAGGAGTAAAATAGTATGAAGATAGCATTAGGTGCAGATCACGGTGGATTTGAATTAAAAAGAAAAAAATAAAAACTTCATCTAAGCAAAAAAAGAAGGAATAGAAGTTATAGATTTTGGAACTAACAGTACAGAAAGTGTAGATTATCCAAAAATATGGTCATTTGGTTGCAAATAGTGTAGTTAATAAAGAAGTTGACTTTGGTATCCTAGTTTGTGGAACTGGTATAGGAATTTCTATAGCAGCTAACAAAATTAAAAGGCATAAGAGCTGCAAACTGTACCAATACAACTATGGCAAAAACTAACAAGACAACATAATGATGCAAATATTTTTAGCTTTAGGTGCTAGAATAGTTGGAGATGTCTTAGCTTTAGATATAGTTGATGAATTCTTAGCTGCTTCTTTTTGAAGGTGGAAGACATCAAAAGAGAATAGATGAAATAGAAGCTTGTAATTTATTTTTAAGTAGGTGATAAGATGGCAACATTATTTACAAAGATTATAAATAGAGAAATTCCAGCCGATATAGTGTATGAAGATGATGATGTAATTGCTTTTTAAAGATATAGCACCAGTTGCACCTATTCATGTGCTTGTTGTGCCTAAAAAAAGAAATTCCAACTATCAATGATATAAGTGATGAAGATGCTTTACTAATTGGAAAAAGTATATAGAGTAATAGGAAAGTTAGCAAAAAGAATTTGGAATTGACAAAAGATGGTTATAGAGTTGTTTCTAACTGTAATGAACATGGAGGACAAACAGTATTTCATATCCATTTCCACTTTGATAGGTGGAAATCAATTAGGAACTATGGTTTAGGAGAAGAAATGAAAAAAATATTAATATTAATGGTAATGGTTTTAGGCTTAGTGGCATGTGGAGAAAAAAATTTCCATACACAAGTCAAAAGTACTAAAGAAAAAAATGATAAAAAGAAAGTAAAAAGTAGCTATGGAAAAAGCAGAAGAAACAAGAAGCGAGAAGGATGCTCAAGTGCTTCTAGAAAAAAATGGGCGAAATAATAAAAAAATCTCAACTGAATTAGAAAAAAAGAATTTCAGAGGGAGATGAAAAAGCCAAAGAAGAATTAGAGAAGTGGGATAAACTGATAAAAAGAAATAGGACCACAATAAATTAAAGAAAAAAAGTGTAGTTATTGCTGTTAGCTACACTTTTTTTATGTTCTAATATTTTCTAACTTCCTAACACTGTTAGAATATGTTAGAATATGTTAGAAAAATAATTTATGCTATAATGAATATAAAAAAATATAGAGGTGATAATATGAAGCCAATAATTGCAATAGTAGGAAGACCCAATGTTGGAAAAATCTACTCTTTTCAATAATTTAATTGGAGATAAGATAGCTATAGTGGACGACCTACCTGGAGTAACAAGAGATAGATTATATAGAGATACAGAGTGGAGTGGTTCAGAATTTGTAATAGTGGATACAGGAGGACTAGAACCAAGAAACAACGATTTCTTAATGACTAAAAATAAAAAGAACAAGCAGAAGTTGCTATGAATGAAGCAGATGTTATTTTGTTTGTTGTAGATGGAAAAAGCAGGACTTAATCCTTTGGATGATGAGATAGCATATATATTAAGAAAGAAAAAAATAAACCTGTTATCTTGTGTGTAAATAAAAATAGATAATTATTTTTGAACAACAAGATGATATTTACGATTTCTATGGATTAGGTTTTTGAATATCTTGTTCCTATATCAGGAGAACATAAAGTAAACTTAGGGGATATGCTAGATATAGTTGTTGAAATTATAGGAAGAATGGATTTCCCTGAAGAAGATGAAGATGTTTTAAAACTAGCTGTTATAGGAAAACCTAATGCTGGAAAAATCTTCATTGGTTAATAAACTTTCAGGTTCAGAAAGAACAATAGTAAGTGATATTGCAGGAACAACAAGAGATGCTATAGATACTTTAATTGAATACAAAGACAATAAATATATGATAATAGATACAGCTGGTATAAGAAGAAAATCTAAGGTTGAAGAAAGCTTTAGAATACTATTCTGTGTTGAGAGCATTAAAAAAAGTATAAAAAAAGAGCAGATGTATGTATCTTAATGTTGGATGCTAAAGAAGGTCTAACAGAACAAGACAAGAGAATAGCAGGAATAGCTGCTGAAGAATTGAAAACCTATAATAGTTGTAATGAATAAGTGGGATTTGGTAGAAAAATAAAAAAATAATGTAACTATGAAAAAAATGAAAGAAGAATTGTATGCTGAGCTACCATTCTTATCTTATGCTCCTATAGAATTTATTTCAGCTTTAACAGGACAAAGAACTACAAATCTTCTTGAAATATCTGATAGAATCTATGAAGAATATACAAAGAGAATTTCAACAGGACTTTTTAAATACTGTATTAAAAGATGCTATTTTAATGAATAACCCACCAACAAGAAAGGGTAGATTAATTAAGATCAATTATGCAACTCAAGTTTCTGTTGCACCACCAAAAATTTGTTTTATTCTGTAATTACCCAGAACTTATACATTTCTCTTATGCAAGATATATAGAAAAATAAATTTAGAGAAGCATTTGGCTTTCGATGGAAGTCCAATAATGATAAGCTTTTGAAGCTAAAAAGCAAAGATTTATAAATATGGGATAGTAAAAACAGCTCATTGCTAGCTAAATTTCTTAACGATAAAAAAATCAAGAGTTCGCTGTAAATTCGACCAACTCACTACGTTCAGACACGTCGAGATTTACTCGGCTCACTCTATTTGATTTTTTTATCTAAAAATTTAGATGCAAGTTCACTTGTTTTTTTTACTATACTCCAACTCTATAAAGCTAATTATATAAAGCTTCAATTCTTATCATAAAAAAATTTTTAAAAAAATAAAAAAACTTTTAAACTTTTTTTCTAAGGGGTCTCGTCTAAAGGTTATAGATAATAAAATTTTTTTCTCCCCCAGAAAGAAAAAAAGGCCCTTCTCTTAAATGAGAAGGGTAATTTCCCATAATAATAATGAAAAAAATAATAGATATGCTATCCCACCAAAAAGTCCATATAAAAAAATGGACTTTTTTT
>BNJS01001745.1_pt1 | contig 98732 bp, 112 predicted proteins | sample 8540461 | NCBI WGS metagenome assembly BNJS01 (sample SAMD00202454, study PRJDB9452) | human saliva metagenome | isolation source: human saliva | place: Japan | reverse complement strand
GTGAACGATTGTCCACTGGGAAAAATCAAATTTTAACAGATAGTCTTATCCTTTCTGAACAAAAAAAGAACACCCCAAAAGGTGCTCTTTTCTAAGTATAATAATTCTTTCGAATTAACGTTTACTAAATTGTGATGCTTTACGAGCTTTCTTAAGACCTGGTTGGAAACACTTTTATTTGAATAAGTTTCAATATCCGCTTAAAATCAATGTTTTCCCACATTTACAGAAAACAGAATTTCATCTAATTTGAATCAATTTCAGTTGAATGGTGTGAATTTTACCCTAAAAATACACAAATTGAGCTAGATTTTACCAAAAAGTTCACACCATTGGTTCAATTATTTTTTGTTACGTACGTTTTTCTTAGATGATAGACTTCCTAATTTATTTCTTATAGCATTTGAGCAAACCTCCGTTAAAGGTTCTCCTATTGCCTCCTTGTAATTAAATCCTAATAGTTGCATAGTCTTTAAAGTATCCTTATTAAGTAGAGCAACCAATTGTTTCATTGAATCTTCTTTCCCATCTTCAACATTAGTAAATGAAGATAGAAGAGAAATAACCCGTTCTAAAGTGTTGTGCAAATACTCAATATCTTTATCATCAATATGTACTTTTTCATATTCTTCTTTATATGCCTGAGCAATTCTGATTGCCTGTTCTCGTTCCGAAAGTAACTCATTTACAATTTCATCATAAGTATTTCGTAATTTATCGGCGTTACGTTCTTCCTTTAATGATTGAATTTTACTATTCACTAGTGTTGTTGTTCCCTTAAATGTTAGAGTTCCCAATTCAATCCCTGCTTTTACTAAAGCTTCTGTAATATATGGCTCCATGCTATACCTCTGTTATTTCTTTTTATAATAAAACTATTTTATCATAAATCTACATTAAACATAATATATCTTATAGTCTCTATCCCTTTAGGTAAAAATACCGATTTTATGGTATAATAAAGGTAACATTATATAAGGAGATGTGACATGACTCTTGATGTAAATAAAGAAGAATTAACAATTTTAGGGATTCCTTTTGATAATTTTTCAGATTTCGATACCGTCTGGTATGCTATTGGATCATCAATGATTGAAAATTATGAACCTACTGTTCAAGATGTGATTGATTTAAAAACTTATGTTGTCAATAGACGAAAGGAATTGAATATTGGTTAAAAATCAATACGAAGGCTATAAGTACATTGACCCTAATCACCAATATACCTATCCAAATTCCACAGTCTTAATCAATAAACAAAATGTTACAAATATTGAAGAAGCCTACCGAAATGAACACTTATTCGTTACTAAAAGACTTGCAGACTTGCGCTTGAAAGCCATTAAAGTCTATTCAATGAGTAATATTTTAGCCATTCATAACTATTTGTTTCAAGATGTTTATGCCTGGTCAGGACAATATCGCAAGGTGAATATCTCTAAAAGTGGTAATCCTTTTATGTCGATACAGTCGTTTAATGCTGCAGAAACCTATATAAATCATCTCATTCACTCCTATTATCAAACTGCCAACTCAAAAGATGAGATCATTAAACATTTAGCAAAAATTCTTGATAATCTTAATTATTTCCATCCCTTTCGAGAAGGTAATGGACGAACTCAACGAGAAGTTATTCGTTCCTTAGCATTATCAAAAGGGTATTCTGCACAAATACGAGTGGAACAAGATGATGAAGTTTACAACCTTTATATGGACGGAACTGTCTATGGAGACTTAGGGAAGTTAGAAGAATTATTTGGTAAAATATTAAAAGAAATATAGGTTTAATACTTGACAATTACAGAAGTGAAGTGATTAGATATATTAAAAGCCTATGAAATCAGCATTTCAAAGGCTTTTTTCTTTTAATTTTAGCAAAACAACTGAATTTTAACTGATTATATCACTTTAGGAGAGCAATAACAGATATAATGGTAGCAATGATGGAGACTATCGTAGCAACGATAGAACTTATGGTATTTGCCTTTGTGTAATTTATCTCTGTAAGCATATTCAAATAGGAATAATTTTCTTTAATTACATTTCGATAATATGACAGATTTTTTTATGAAATAAATTTTCTAGTTGAACTTCGTCATTTGATACAAATATAGTCCAAGAATCTTCAAAGTCTTTTTTTAAAATTAGAAATATCTATTCTGTTTTCTGACTCCGATAGGCTTTTGTATCTTTTTCAAAAAGGTTTAAAAAAATTTTTTTATTAAACATTATGTTCTTTCTTCCTGATACATATTTCGAAAAAAATCTCTTTCAAAAAATGTGAAGTTCTCGCTCTCCAAATAATAAGTAATAGAGCTCGTTCCCATATTGCGATATAGACCCTAAAAATACTAAATCTAGGAATGAAATTATTTCCTGAGTATAGAACATAATCGCTATCATTAAAACTATTTGAAATATAGTAATTACCTTTATTATTATATAGACTATAACTAATATCCCCGAAGTATGTTTTTATCTATATCAACTTTTTTTCTTTTCGAAAAAGCAACTGTTAGATTAATTAATTTGTTCATTTTCCCATTTTCGCTATAAAAAAACGTAGTTATGTAATGTTGACATATCAAAGAAGGAAGTTCATTTGTCATCTGATCAATAGCTAGATAATTAAGTTTATCGTCCTTATCATCCAGAATATACCAATTAATGTAATCTTTTTTTACTCAAGTTATTGATATTATCAGAAATAAATAATTGAAGATTAGACTCTGTCAATACTTGTTTGAAATGAAATCTATATTGAAAAAAATAGCATAATAATTATTTACCGTCGCCCAACTTATTTCAATACTGCTGAAAAAAATTTATCTCCAATTATCTCAATTTCAGCAAAAAAATTCCGACTCCATGCCTTAAATATTCTAAATGGACATAGTCGTATTTTTTTAAATATAGTAGGTTTTTTTATAATAATTTGTCACTTTAAATTTCGACTTTGGTAACGAATATAAACGCTTCGTTAATTTATTAACACCCTCATTTGAAAGTGTATCTAAAAATAATAAACTCGCCAATTGAGAATTCATCAAAAATAGTCTGTCCGTGTCCTCCATTCGGGGTGTTTTTTTCTTCAATGTACTTTTTTTATGAAATTCTAATCCTTCCTGCTCATTTCTTTTGATAATAAGATTGATATTCTTCTGTTGCAACTATTTTTTTAAATAATAATAATCAAAAAAACTTCTTAGCTTGTCTATTTATCATACCTACACCTAATTGATACTTTATATCACTATCATATCATTTTTTGAATAAAACTGAATCAATAACTGCAACTATTACTCATTTTATGATTTCAGCCAAATCTATCATAGTTTGTTCAATCTTATGTTTTCTTTTTTGCATAACATGAAGATAGATTTTTCTACTTCTCTGCTATCTTCTGAATGTCCCACAAACTCTCGAATAAAGTTTAGGTTCACATTCTTATCAGCCAGGACTGAAACAAAACTATGTCGGAACATATGGGGAACTATGTAAACAGGCCTACCAAAATCAACTATGTTATCAATATCCTTATAGGATTTTCTACTTTTCTTATTATACTTAGCGGACTGACTAGTTCCACCACTTAAGAACATTGAAATTTCTATATGATACAATGCTCTGCCCTGTTTGTTATTTATAGAAGTAAAATAGGGATTCACTACACGTAACTAGACGGTATAGACCTTGATTCAAAGCGATTTTTGAGATTCTAAATTTCACTACATCGCAATATAAATCAACCGAATCACTACCTTATTTGAAATAAAAATGATGATTCGGATTTTTAAAGGAAGAGGGACTGAACTACACCCCAAAAGTTAGTTTTTTTCTGTCTAACTTTTGGAGTGCAGTTTGCTTGGTCCCAGTATGTTTATTTCATTTTGGATAACTTCATCAATAAACTTAAGCGTTCATTATTTTTGAGCTCTGATAACAAGCAAATCAACCGCTCATATCCAAGTTCTTTCTTCTGCTTGATTAATGAGTTCATCACAGCCACCAAATCCTCTGGCGTAAAATTCCTTAAGTAAAGTGTAACATAACTTCCACTATTAGAAAATAGGCTAACATGAATTGCATTATGTTCTTTTTGCCTAATTTTCATACCTCCTGTAGACTCCCTAATATAGAACTCATACACTGTCTTTTTGGGGTAGCAATCAAATGAGTTTTCGAATTCTCTACGATTTTTATAGAGAATATAACTAATGAGGCTAAAATATTTAAGAAACATATTTGTCTCCTCCTTGAGTATTATTATAATTTTAGTATGCCATTTTTTTCAAAAATAAAAAAATAAAATATTTAAAAAAACTGATAAAGGTATTGTTTACTTCTCAATTTTTTTGTAGTTTTTCTCTTTCTCTCATTTCCATTTTTACGATTCTGATTTTTTTGTGTTTAGCGTTGACAGAAACGTATGTGTAAGTCACGCTAAACACACAATACTAAAGTAAAAAGTGAATAACGTAAAAAAATCTTATCCTGACTTTTTTTGTTTTGTTTTTTTATGGCATAATATTATTAGATAATAATTGATTTAGTAGAGACGTAACTATTATAGCTACGTTTTTTTTATGTTTGAAAGGAGGTAGCTATCGTGAAAACAGTAGGTTTAAACTGGGTTAGGAAAAGAACCGGTTTTTGTATTTCATTAACTAAAAAAATAAATGAATAGATAATAAAAAGAGATGTCAATAGCATTTAAAAAAATTTTTTTGATCGTAACAAAGTAAATAATAAAAAGTAAAAAAACGAAAGTAAATAACAGGAACCAATTTTTTTGTATTCCATTAACTAAAAAAAGAAATGTTAATGTAGTTTAAAAAAATTTTTTTGATCATAACAAAGTAAAAAAATAAAAAGTAAAAAAACGAAAGCAAATAACAAAAGTCTAAAAATCAAATACAAAAACTAAAGCTTAACTCGGTCGCTAAATTCAGAGCATTTAAACCTGAAAAAGACGAACAAGAAAGAACAACAGATTTTTATCTGCAAGATGGAACTCTACATCTGATTTTAATTGAGTCAACTTGTCATGTTGTACAATGACTTGGTTATCTTCTTAACCATAATTAAGAAGCGCCCTCAGCAAAGGGAAGATACTATATCAGTGAATATAAGCTTAAGTCACTGTACTATTTCAACTTGAATAAAAAAGACCTTAAGATTTTTCTTAAGATCTTCTTTATAAGCACATTATCTACTATAGAAAGGAAAGAACTATGGCAAGGAAGAAACGTAGTCGTGCTGAACGACGAAAAGCTAAAGAGAAAGCAAAGAAACAACAGATGGATGCTCTAACCACTTTCGAAGGTCGTAAACAATTCGTCCAATCAAAAGGACTAACTAATCTAGTTATGCGCTTTAAAACAGGGAAAGGTATCAAGCGAAATGAATCCAAAAAAACAGGAGAGGACATTTATTTAATCCATACAGATCGAACTCTTCATAACTATGCTGGATCCTGGAGCAGATTCGCTTCCTTTGTTGCCTCAATAACTACTGCCGAAGATTTAGAAGCTCTTAATGAATCTAATGAAATTGATGGATGGATTGACTTAGTAAATCAATACTTAGAACATTGTAAAAAATCAGGGCTTTCTGCTCCAACCCAGTCAACATATAAAGCAGCATTAGCCAAAGTTTTAGGCGTGTCTTCTACTACTTTTGTTGCAACAGATATTCGATACCGAGCCGACAAAAAGAATAATCGCTTAAAGTCTAACGATGACAGAATGTCTGAAGAAACAAATAATCGCTGGTTCTCAATCGTTTCTGCGACTGGGCTACGAAAAAATGAATTAAAGGCTATTACTGGAGACTCCCTCTACCAACGTGAGGATGGCCAATATTATCTTAAAATTATTGGTAAAAAACATAAAACGAAAGGAGCCCGAGACCGTTGGGTTCCGATTATTACACGAGACGAAGAAGAATTAGAGAGACTTGTTGAAGAATTTAGGCTAGCTGGTAAAAAACGTGTATTTCAAGTTCCATCTGCTTTAAAATCTCACAAATATCGTGCTGAATACGCAAAATGACTTTATCTTCTTGTCTCACGAGATCCAAAAGACATCAAGGATAAAAAGGAAAAAATTTATTTACGAGGGGAATTAAAAGGCGTTGTCCTTGATAGGAAGGCTTGTTTAATTGTATCGCGTGCGCTTGGACACAATCGACCTGAAGAGTTTCAAAAATCCTACGCATATAAATTAATCTCACAAGCGAACTAAATAACTTTTTTAAACATTATTATATTTTTGATCGTAAAAAAATAGTTCTATAATTTCTACAATTGATAAAATAACTGTAGGAATTATAGAACTTTTTATTTTCCAATTTAGTAATATTGATATTTGAAAAAAATATTATCATTACACACTCAACTCAACCAATTTATAAAATTCACCTTTCCTATCCATCAAGTTATCAAAAGAACCATCTTCAACAATAACTCCATTTTTTTCATAAAAAAAGGATTCTATTGTATTTTTTTCAACATGCTCTTATTTAACTTATGCGTAACAACAAGAACCGTCAAATCTTGAATTTCTAAAATTGAATTTTCAATTTCAGTAGTAACTTTATTATCTAAAGACGAGGTAGCCTCATCTAATAATAAGATTGGTGTTTTTCGAATTAAAGCACGCGCAATACTAAGTCTCTGTCTTTCTCCCCCAGATAGATTTGATCCATTCTCGCCACATAAAGTTTGTAGACCTAATTCATTTTCTAAAAATATAACTTTCTAAACCAGACTGCTGTATAGCTTTTTTTATATCATCTTCAGTAAAGGATTGACTAAGGGTAATATTTGCTTTTAAAGTATCATCAAAGATATAAACATCTTGCTGAACAATAGTCATTAAGTTATAAAGGCTCTCTGCTGAAATAGCTTGCAAATCTTGATTATCAATTGAGATATACCCACTTGTTACATCATAGAAACGCAGTAATAGATTAAGTAAAGTTGATTTTCCACTGCCTGACATACCTACTATTGCAATTTTTTCCCCCTTTTTGATCTGCAAAGATAAATTATTAAAAATCTTTTCCTCAGCATTAGGGTAGGAAAAATCTACATTTGAAAAAGAAATGACATCATCAAAATATTCTTTCCTTTTACCAGTCTGAAGTTCTGTTACATCTTTTACCTCAAATGAATTCAGTGTGGCCTGACCTTCACGGAATTTACTCATTCCCATACCAATTTCATTTAGTGGCATTACTACAAAATTGACTAGTTGAACAATAGCTGTAACACTCCCAATTGTGGTATGCCCACCGAAGACCAGATACATTCCTCCACCAAAGGCTACTAAAAAAACAATCATCCCTGAAAATTGAGAAATAACATTAGATAAAACATCAAATTTCCCTTTGATGAAATATATCTCATCCAATTTTTCGCTTTCGTTTTTGTAATCTTGACCGATAGCCTCTTTCACATTAAAACTCTTTATAACTAGAAACCCTGCTAAAATATCTTTAACCTTAGCTAAATATTTCTGATCGGCTATCATAGAACTATTTTGTAGAGAGGCTGATTTTTGTCCAATAAATCCTGAAATCATCATAGGAATAATGCTAGCAATGATAACTAATAAGGTCAAAAACCAATTACCTATAAACATAGCTAGGAGTGAAAAAAATCATTAAGGAAAGGTTTTTTTGAAATATTAAAAATACTGGTGTAGATAATCTTGCTCAATTTTTCTTCATATTTTTCGGTTAATACAGAAATAAACTTCCCTGATTTTTTTCTTTAGAAAAAGTCTCTATAATCACTATCTAAAAATAGATTGGAACACCTTGTTTTTTTGTATCTTGACATGATTTGCCTAACAAGTTTATTTCTCAATCGAAGAGATATAAAAGCTCAGCCCTGCATAAATGAAAATAACACTAGCTCCTACTAGTACCGCTTGAGTTAAGGCATCTTCATTTTGGGACATACCACTATCAATTATAATTTTTAATAGAATAAGCAAAAAGCAATATTAGTTAAAGGAACTAGTATATTAAAAAAATCATGAAAGTATAAAAAAAGACTTCTTATGGTACTTTGTCAATTGTTTCATTCCTAATCTACCTCATAATTCTTAAATTTCATTTTAGAAAATGTGACATAAAAATATTCTTCAAAGTCAATATTCTCTCTCCTAATCTCTTTCATAGAGACCTGTTCTACAATTTCTCCATTTTTGATAAAACCAATTTTATCTGCTATCTGTGAAATTTCCGATAATATATGACTCGATATTAGTATTGTAATTCCATGTTCCTTTGAAAGCGACAATAAAAGATTTCGAATTTCTTGAATTCCTATTGGATCTAAACCATTGATTGGCTCATCTAAAATTAACAATTTAGGTTTTGTTAGAAAGGCACGAGCTAAACCAAGCCTTTGCCTCATTCCTAACGAAAAATCTTTTACTTTTTTAGTCGTATTCTTTAATCCGACCATTTTTAAGGCTCTTATTATATCTGATTCAATAATATTTTTCCCCATATACTGAGCGTGAATTTCTAAAATTTCTTTTGCAGTGCAATTATCATAAAAAAATTGGTGTTTCAATAACACTTCCAACCTGACTTAGAATCTCCTCTCTGTGATCTTGTAAATTTTTTCCAAAGATTTCAATACTACCAGATGTAACAGTTGATAAGGATAACATGCATTTCATTAAAGTTGTTTTCCCTGCGCCATTTGGTCCTAAAAATCCATAGATTTCTCCTTCAGAAATTTGTAAGTTAATACTACTTAAAATTTCTTCCTTAGCAATAGTTTTAAAAAAAGTTCTTTTATTTCAACAATATTTCTCATTTCTATCTCTCTTTCTATATCTAGCTTTAAATGCAAGAATTTTTCTCCCGGAACATAAATACCAACTTATACAGTCTCTTTTTTTATAGAAATCATTAAGGAATTATCACTTTTCTTCAATTAAACTCAGGTATGCTACTTGATACTAATATCTTGTCTTGAAATATTAAAAAAATTGAAAATGAAGTAATCATTAAACTTATGAAACTTGCAAATATCAAAAAGAATAAGTTATCAGCAATATTATTAGATAAACTTATGGACTTACATTTGAAAGTAATGCTGCTAAACCAAGTCCTGTAAGCATTGTTATAGCTGTTGAATGCTTAATCATACCTAAAACAAAAGGTAGTAGTCCGATTAATACTGTTCCAAATGTAATTCCAGCTAAGTCAATCATTTGATTAGCTACTGGGATATAATTTGATTCGGTTAAAACTGCTACTAATTTAATTAATAATTGAATCACTAAATGTGCAGTAAAATGAGCAATAAATGATATCAGAATTACTGTAAGCACTTTTCCCCATAGTAACTTTTATTTTTAGAAATAGGGTAAGAAAAATAACTGAAAAAAATTGTTCTTCGTTTAAATTCATCAATAATAATCGTAGATAATAAATAAGATTCAAAAATCAAAAAATGCTGCTTTTTGTAAATAAAGATGAAAAATAATGAAGTTGCAATTGCCCAACTTCCCCATTTATCAGTAATTTTTAATATTACTGGCACCCTGTCCAACAAAAATCTCCCAGTTTATTATCAGTACCTAACCCCATGATTACGATTCCTGTAATACCTAATATTATCAATATAGTACCCAACCAAGCAAAAAAATAATTTTGATTTTGAAACTTTATTTAATTCAATTCTAATAAGCGACAACATAGATTTTTTTCCTCCAAAAAAATTTTTGTTAATATTAATTACACTATTCAAAAAGTACCTTACATACTTCCGGTATGTAGAAATTTAAAAAAATAAACATACCGAGGGTATGTATAATGGAATTTTAATACCATATATAGAGTATGGTATTTTTTTAAAAATATCAATACTTAAAATTTATTTGACACCTTTTAAGTGATCAAATAATTGGAAAAATTACTTCCATCATTTCATCAGAAATCAACTGCACCCCTAGTCCTTCAAAAGTAAGTTTAATGAAATTCATTTTTACGCTTTAATTCTTCTACTGAATAAATAGAAATTTGGAACCCAATCCAAATATTCAATGTTAAAAACAATCAAATCAGCTAGCTCTTCTGGATATTCTGTTTTAATTGATTTATCTTCAACACCTTCGAAAAACTTTTTCTCTAATCCCTGGTAAAAAATCAGAAAATAAATTTAGATACTGTTCACCTAATAAACGTGGACTTCTTAGCATAATTGAAGCTGAGTATACAAGCCTTTGTTGTTCTAAATTAGAGAACGCATCCATCAAAGAATTTTGTATTTTTTCTAATGCAGTATCTCCTCTCCAATTGTAATTTAAAATTTCTTGATTATTTTCGCTAATGATTGATTGCAATATTTCATCTTTAGACCCGAAATGATGATAAATAACACCTTTTGTCAATCCACCTAACTCATCGATTATATCTTGTATTGAGGTATTATCAAATCCTTTTTTTCTAAAAATAAATCTTTCGAAACTTCTAATATTTTTTTCTAGTTTCATGTGAGTTTCTATTCCTTGCCATTTTAGCCCCTTTCTATCATACTGTCGGTATGTAATTCTATTATAATCTAACAAATTAATATTGTCAATATTTTGTTGTTTCCAATGATATTTTTGGAAATTTTATAAAACTATTTATTTCATTCCATCTTTCCTAAATCTCTCTAGATTCTTTTTCCAATTGTTCCTTATGAAGTTGATTTTTAGCTACCTTTAATGTGTCGTCCAAAGTTTCTTCTCTATAAGTTGATTCTGTTTTTAGTTGCTTTGATTCTTGATCTGGAGTGAAAATGATATCAAACAGTCAATCTTTTTTTCAAAATCTTGGACGGACATATCAGATAGTTGATAAATTAGCTTCTTAAATATATCACTATTGTCTTGATTTTTTTTAATGTTGTAAGCATCTATAACCTCTCAAAAAAAGCATCCTATCAGGACTGCTTAGTGTAATTCGGAAATCGCATCATAAATGGACTGCAATTTCTTATTGTCTTTATTCTTTGTGTCAATCAAAGTATGTAGCTCTTCAATTTTCTTTCGGCTGCTTTCAATATCACTATTGTTATCCACAATCAGTCTTTTTAGATGTTGTTGATAACTTGTAGTGATATCTGTCTCTTTTCCTATTCTAACCTCTGTAACTTTAGGTTTAGAACTAGGATTTGATTCTGTCATAGGTGCTTGTTTCCGCTTTTGAAAAGCTGCTTCATAATTTACATCATTACCTCCTTGATGATTTCCAAATAAGTACGTAACTTTGTCTGAATTTTCTAATTTACTTTCTAAAAAGACTGGGCAAAATCTCAATTTCAGGAAAAAATGTAGTAAATCTTCCCACAAAAAACGCATAATATAAAGGCTTTAATACCTGATACTATACGTTTTATTGATTTTAAAGATTTTTTACCCAATCTCTCTAATTCTAATAAAAATTAGTTTGTGTTTATCTGAGCCTAACATAGATGGCTTTTTTTCTGTCTAGCTTAATTTTACAAATTGGGAATAAATAAAGTAGATAAGAACTTACTTTTTCCTTCAAAAACCTTGTCACACCGCGTTTTTAAAGCACTCAAAGATTGAGTGCTTTTTTTGTTTTTAAAAAAATTTTTTTCATTTTTTTAGAAAATACAAGATTTTGACATGATTTGTGGCATACTCTTAATGCAACAAATAGGAAGTTTATATTGAATTAAAAAAATGCGGTTAAAAATAATTTAACTGTTTTTTTACAATATCTAATACTTCTTAGCATATTTCCAATCAAAAAAATAATAGTAGAAAGGAAACCTTAAAAAAACTTGAAAAAGACAACCTAAAGTTTCTACTGAACAGAAGCTTTTAAATGAGAAAAAAATCCAATCTTGTTTTACTTTAATGAATTCCTTTTGGGGCTTTGATCGCATGGATTTCAACTTAGGTGAAAAATCTAATTGTTGATATTGAAGAACTGAAAGAATACAGAAAAAAAGAATCCTGATAAGGTTAAAAAAATTAAATTACAATTCAAATCAGATAGAAGATTTAATTATCCAATCAAGGGAATTCGGAAGACTTGAAATTGGAAAAAAATTTATAAAAAAAGAAATCGGAGATACTGTTAATTATTGCTTACTACAGTTGAATCATGGAGGTCTCAATTTTGAAACTCTCTCTATTTCAGCAATACGAAAGAAACTAATAAATGTTATTACAAGAATCAAACAGCAAACTGGTATTTGGATTATCCCAACTACTATTAGGATTGATCAAATGGAAATCGCATTTACATTTGCTACTGATGCGATTATTCATTTTCAAACAAGAAATTTATTATTGAGGAGTTTATCTAATACATCTCAAGTAAATAAAAAAAGTTTATACAGGCTGTTCAACTCCTGAAGATCACCATATTCTTTCGAGTAAAAAAATGAAAACTTGTTGCATGTTCTTTACGATAAAACAGCAAAAGCAGAACATAATAAACAGATTGAATTAAACGCATCTCGTAAATATCGCATCTATAGATACGAAATGACACTGAATGAAGAAAAAAATTAAAAAGTGAATTCAAGACTACTGACTTAGATAAATTACACAATGATCAGCTCTATCATTTTGTATATAGTGTAATTGAGAAAGGATTGTCCAACTTTAAGATACTTGTTCAAACTTCAGTAAGAGATACCCAAAAATAAGTTAAAAAGAATTGTATGAAGAAAAAGGTAAAGATGAATATAAAAAAACTTTTTTTGAAACTCAACTAAATCATGCTATGGATTATTTATATCCATTAACATTGGATGAATCTATTTTCTTATTTATTGATGTATCTGAATTTGTAAATCCAAAAAAACTCTGCAAGAACTAAAAAGAAATATGATTAAAGAAAGTAGGAGGAATGACTTAAGGAATGAGAGTTATTTTTCTTTCTATTATGATTACATGGCAAGTACTATATCTCTTTAGCTTAATGCTAGATAGTCTATGTCTTGTTACTATCTTTGATTTTTGGTTGTTACAAGAGTAATCAAAATACTAAACTTCATTTGTTTAAAATCCCTAATTTTACTAATGAAGAAAAAGATAGTTTTATTAAGAACGTTATTAAAAAAACAAGGATAAAGACATAGGTTCATCCTTGGATTCTTTTTTTAGATAACATTCAAATAAATACTTCCTCCATTTTTAATATAAATTCTGATTAAAAAAATGAAAAAAAGTATTAATACAGCAACGTTTTTCCTGTTTTTTTAAGTCTTCAACCCTTGAAGACTTAAAAAAACAAAAATTCAAACTAATAAAATTTAAATCTAACAGAAAGAAATAAACAGGACTTTTTTTATGAATTTATTTATTCCAGACGAAATGATTCAGCAATTTCAATTACTAATATCAGATATTGTTAAGAAAGAACTAGATAAATTTTTAGATATTAATGAAATTACCAATCACTATTTGAATAAAAAAAGCAGACTTGTGATTATTTGAATATATCCAACAATACTTTAGACAGCTGGATTAAGCAAGGCTTACCTTGCATTAAGGTGGGAAAAACTGTTCGCTTTAGCAAAACAGAAATCAATCGTTGGTTACAAAAGCAGTAGAAATTCTATGGTGGTTTGTTATAATGTAACCATGGTATTTTCTAGCTCAATTCAAAAGGAGAATACTATGTCTATTACAAAAACTAAAAACGGAACTTATCGCTTACGTGTTTATATTCCTGAAGAGGTTAAATCTTCGCTAGGTATTGATAAGAAAGTGATTGAAAAACGGTTCAAATCAAGGAGTGAAGCAAAAAAATATGAACTAGAACTCCAAAATAAGATTGATAAAATTCTTAGTGGAGGATCTGCTTCATTGGAGAATAGCGGTTCTATCCTCTTTTCAGATTTCTATCACAACATTTGGTGGGAATCTTATAAAGCAGGTCATACTACTTCTACCACTAAACCACCATCTCAAGCAACTATAGTTGGAACAGAAATTGCTTTTAGAAAACACATCCTACCTTTACTTGGCAATTTTTCAATAGACTTTCTTAATCAAAATAAGCAAGTTGTACTAAATCTATTGACTCAGAAGGCTGAAGAATATGCAAACTTCAAAGTTATTAGAAGCTACGTTAATTCTATCTTTGATTGGGCAGAAGAATTAGAATATATCGAAACTAACCGCTTATCTAAAACAATAAGTCGTATCAAAGCCACTAAGAAAATTAAGTTAGAAGAGGCTAAAAAAGACGAGGATTTATATCTTTCACAAGCAGAACTTCAAGCATGGTTTACAGCTTTTGAAGATGACTTAGAAAACGGGAAGCTCACATTCAAAGATTATGTGCTATTCTATACTACCTTCTTCTTAGGAGATAGGAAATCCGAAAGCTATGCTTTGCAATGGAAACACATTAACATCAAGAAACAGGAAATTCAATTGGTTCAAGCCTTAGATAAATATAAAAATGTAAAATCTACAAAAGGGAACAAGAAAACAACTTTCCAAATCCCTATTGAACTAACTGAATTGCTCCAATCTTGGAAAAAGCAACAAAAAACTGAGCTCGCAAAATTTGGTATTATTCAATCTGATGAACAATATGTCTTTACTTATGTCGATATGAAGGGTAATGTTAATAGCCCTCTACACTCTGACTATCTTAATAATAAAATGAAATCTGTCAAACACCGTCATAAGGAGCTGGCACATGCTACACCTCACAAATTACGCCATACAGGCGCAACTCTAGCTAAACAAGCAGGAACTTCACTTGAAGCTATTTCAGAGGCACTTACGCATAGCGATACCCTTACAACAAAGACTTATGTCAATACTTCGAATGTTATTCCAATGGCTGTTGGAGATATTGCCTATCGTAATCTTAAAAAGTAATGGTGTGAAAAGTGGTGTGAATTTTGCTAAAAATCATCCAAAAAACACCCCATGGTGTGAACCATGAAGTGTTTCGAAACGTTGATAGTATCGTATTGATTAACGTTTTGAGAATTGTGATGCTTTACGAGCTTTCTTAAGACCTGGTTTGGAAAGTATGGATTTCAGTTGGACTAAAAACAGCGTAATATAACGGCTTTTCAGAACTATATCTACTAATTAATTTCATAAAATATGAATCATTATTTTTTAAATAGGGGAATAGTTTAGGTCTGTAAGAATTAACTTATACACTTACAAGGTTTATTCTGATCGACTTTATAACTGTCTACGAAAAAAAGACAGAAATGAGAGATTGAGTGTGGGGAAAAAACTATTAGGTGTAGTTTCAATACTTCTACTAATGCTTTTGCTTATATTTAATGCAAGTAAATAGTCAATTCGTCCGAGCATTTCCTTCTCCATCTCCGTAGCAGAAAGTTGAGTTTATTTAACAAACTGATAAAATAATAGAGAAACTAGTTATTTCGAGGCCCAATCATGAACCTATCAAACGTATTTCAAAAATTATCCCCAAATACTCCCATCTTACAAGCTACCTTTGGTCTGGAGCGCGAATCACTACGAATCAATACTGAAGGCCGTGTCGCTCAAACGCCACACCCTGAAAAATTGGGTTCTCGCAGTTTCCATCCCTATATCCAGACAGATTATAGCGAACCTCAACTAGAGCTCATTACACCGGTAGCACAGTCGACCACGGAAGCTCGTCGCTTCCTCGGGGCCATCACCGATGTGGCTATTCGCTCAATGGATAAGTCAGAATATCTTTGGCCTTTATCCATGCCACCTGTGATTGTAGAAGAAGAGATTCAGATTGCCCAGTTGGAAAGTGACTACGAGTATCAATACCGAGTTGGTTTGGCAGAACGCTACGGCAAATTGCTCCAGTCCATATCTGGAATTCACTATAATTTTGAACTCGGCAAAGATCTGACCCAGCAGCTCTTTGAAGTCAGTGACTATGACGATTTACTGACCTTCAAGAATGCCCTCTATCTCAAGTTAGCTCAGAACTTCTTGTGTTATCGCTGGCTCTTAACCTACCTTTACGGAGCAAGCCCGCTAGCAGAAAAAGGGTTTTTGACAGATGAAATTGGTTGCGTGCGGTCGATTCGTAACTCCAACTACGGCTATGTCAATGCCCCCGATGTTCACATTTCCTTCTCTTCACTGGAGCAATACGTGACCGACATCGAAAACGCTGTTGGATCTGGGCAACTGTCCTCTGAAAAAGAATTTTACTCTGCCATCCGTTTACGCGGTGCTAAGACTAGCCGGGACTTTTTGACTAAGGGCATCTCCTATCTAGAGTTCCGCAACTTTGACCTCAACCCCTTTGAGCCACTGGCAATCAGCCAAGAAACACTAGACACCACCCACCTCTTTGCACTCGCACTCTTGTGGCTAGACGACATGGAGCAAGTCGACGAAGAATTAGCAGTAGCTGCTACTCTCAACAACCAAATCGCTCTCAGCCATCCCCACACACCACTTCCTAAAGAGGCTGACCCTAAACCTATCGTGACAGCCATGAAGGACATCGTCGCTCACTTTGGACTGGATGACTATTATAGCCAGCTTATCACTAAGGTGGAGGCCTCTCTTCTTGATCCACGTTTGACCCTTTCTGGAAAAATAGCAGAGCAGGTTGAAGAAGGGTCCCTTGAAAAATTTGGCCAACAACAAGGACAAGCCTTTCATGACTATGCTTGGACAGCACCTTATGCCCTCAAAGGCTATGAAAACATGGAACTCTCCACCCAAATGATTCTCTTTGACGCCATTCAGCTGGGCTTGAACGTAGAAATTTTAGATGAGGAAGACCAATTTCTCAAACTCTGGCATGGTGACCATGTGGAGTACATTAAAAATAGCAACATGACATCCAAAGATAACTACGTAATTCCACTGGCCATGGCTAATAAGGTTGTGACCAAAAAGATTTTGGACAAGGCTGGTTTTCCAGTACCTGCGGGAGCAGAATTTGCTAACAAGGACGATGCCTTGCGGTACTACGGACAAATAGCCAACTCTGCTATTGTTGTCAAACCCAAATCCACCAACTTCGGTCTGGGCATTTCCATCTTCCAAGAGTCAACAAGCCTTTCTGGCTATGAAAAAGCCCTAGACATCGCCTTTTCGGAAGATAGCCATGTGCTAGTCGAGGAGTTTGTGGCAGGGACCGAGTACCGTTTCTTTATCTTGGATGGAAAATGCGAGGCTGTCGTGCTCCGCGTTGCGGCCAATGTCGTAGGCGACGGAAGCTCAAGCATCCGAGAATTAGTCGAAAAGAAAAACCAAGACCCTCTGCGTGGCCGCGACCATCGCTCACCTCTTGAAATCATCAATCTGGGTGATATTGAATTACTCATGTTGGAACAGCAGGGTTACACACCTGATACAGTCTTGCCTAAAGGTAGCCAAACCTTTCTGCGTGGTAATTCTAATATCTCAACTGGAGGCGACTCCATTGACATGACTGACCAGATGGGCGAGAGTTACAAACAACTAGCTGCCGATATGGCGACTGCTATGGGGGCTTGGGCCTGTGGAGTCGATTTGATTATCCCAGACTACACCAAGCCTGCTAGTAAGGAGCTACCAAATTGCACCTGTATCGAACTCAACTTCAATCCTGCCATGTACCTGCACGCCTATACTTACGTAGGGCCAGGACAACGTATCACACCGAAAATTTTACGGAAGTTGTTTGGAGAGATATGAGAATAAGATCAGAGATTTTCTGAGCTTACTTTTTTATATTTGATAAATGGTAAAATATAGTGCAACAAAAAACTCATAGAGCCCAATCTCGTGTAAACTGTAAGTAACCACACTAAACAGAACACGGGAGAAATCTATAAGCTACCATCATATTACCATAATTGAGCGAATTAAGATAGAGACTTACCTAGAATTAGGTCTCAAACCCTGCCAAATAGCTAGAAAATTAGGCGTTCACAAATCAACCTTCTCAAGAGAATTAAGTGTGGTAATGACACTTACTCTGCACAAGCAGCACAAACACACAATGAACAATTGGCGAAGCAGAAGGGAAGAAAATCGAGTTAGACTCCTGTGAATTGAAGTAGGAAATTAAAGAGCGATTACAATCTTCATGGTCTCCAGAACAAATTTGTAGTCGTTATCAACTTGAAAATAGGTCCATGGTGTCCTTCAAAATCCAATTTGTAAAATTAAGCTAGAAAAAAAGCATCTCGTATTTTTGATACGAAATGCTTTTAATAAATGTAAATAAGTTTTAACGTTTACTAAATTGTGACGCTTTACGGGCCTTTTTCAAGCCTGGTTTGGAAAGTATGGGTTTCAGTTGGACTAAAAACAGCGTATTATCAAGGCTTTTCAGAACGATATCTACTGATTAATTTCATAAAATATGAATCAATAGATTATAAATAGGGGAATAGTTTAGGTCTGTGAGCATTAAAATAATACACCTAACTTTGGTCACCGTTTTCTAGTTATTCACTCTTTTTTCAGATAGTGTTTTTAAAGTTATGATGTAAAATGCCGCAATCAAAACACTATACATCATAATCGGAGGATAGACAATTAAGGATAGAATCAATCCCACTCCTTTAATTATTAGGTCAGATATCAATAACTTTCTATATTGTGCGGTAGCTTCAAGTAATTCTTTTTGATCTATATTGGGTTTATCAATTACTTTATGTAAAAACCAGTTTGCTACCGTTGAAACAATAACGATCAGTCCATAAAAGAGCTGTGCCGTATGATTCATGAAATGACTACTAACTATTCCAGTAGCGTAGGGCATAAATGAAACAAAAAATAAAAGATACAAATTCTTTCAAATTCCTCCCTTTTCAACTTGGCTAACTTGACCTGCATTACCTAGGTCGCTTTGCTTTAAATTATACTTTTTTCTTAAACATTTGATACGAGTAGGTATTTCTTGTGAGTAATTTTCATCAAAAAATTTCATAGATAAGTCCTATATATAATCATGGTAAAGTAGTAAAAAAATAGTTGTTATCCTAGTTGATTAAAAAAATCTCTGATTTCCTCATCTTTTATAAAATAATATATAATTTTCCCCTCTCTTCTAGTATCCAAGATGTTTTGATTGGCTAGCTTACGAAGATGGTGGGAGGCAGATGCCATACTGAGATTTAGTAAACAGGCTATATCACAGACACAGAGTTCTTCAACAGCAAGGAGATAAAAGATGATATTTATCTGTTTATTATCGGTAAACTTTGATAAAATACGAAGTGATTTTTGGACTTTTTCCTTTTCAAGGTAGTTCGTTGCAGTTGTAACATTTTGTTGATTAATAACATCCACTTGGCAGATACTATCTTTTTTCATAATTTTTCTCCTAGCCGAACACAGTCCTTAGCATGTCAAAGCTGTTGTTTTCAATCAGGATATACATCCCCAATCCTAAATAAACAACGGCAATAAACCATCTGCTATATTTTTCCAAAGTTTCTCCAACAGAAGGGACTTGTGCCAATTTTTGGGCAGAAAAAACCAAGAGATAAATCATGACTAGAAAGGTAAGTAAAGCCACTATCAAATTCGCTAAATTTAAGGTAATAAAATATGGGACAAAAACACCAATATTGTCAGCACCACAACTTGCAAAAGTAATCATAGCGACTAGAAAAATCAGGTTTTTATCATCTTTGCGCAAACCATCTTTTGCAATAGCTTCTCCATCAGAATCTCCTAAAAGCAAAACTTTGAGTCCTAGGAAAATTGGAATCAAACCGAGCAAACCTAAAAATCTCTTTACTAGGAATATAATTTAAGACAAATGCAAAAAGTAAACTTAGCAATATTAGACTAACAGAGCCTAGAAATTGTCCTAAATAGATGTTAATGATGTCTTTTCTGCTTTTTCTTTTGGCAAAAAATAACATTAGGATAATAAGTAAGTCTACGGCTGTCCCAGAATACAGGATTATTGAAGTAACAACATTTTGAACCATAAAGCACCTCATTCAAATATTTTTTTGAATGTATTTTAACATTAAACTTTGTAGATGTCAACTTAAAATCCACCAATTAATAATTGCATGTCAATATTTGTATTGTGAAACTAGTTTTCAGAAATATATAGTCTTAAAGTATGTCCACTGCCAATGGTTTTTCAATATTTAAGAAGAGATTTATAATGGTTCATTTCTATAAATTTATAAACGAGTTATATATTTTTGTTTAACCAATTATTAACTATTTTTTTATCAATAATCTCTTCATTAATTTGTACTTTTTTTAATTTTTGATTTATTTTTTTCGTGCATATTTTATATGAATTTAATTCTAATACATTTTAAATAAAAAAATACGCAATTTTAATTAGCACTGACCCCCGTAAATGAGAATTAAATAAAAACACCTCCAAGTTGGATTTGGTACAATATAATCAAATGCTCATGGAGGTGGCTTTTTATGGTTAAAAAACGTGTGGAGACGGTGGTATTATTGTCAAGAAAATAGAATAACAAGCTATAAAACTGTCGAAATAGGTGGCTTTTAGGATTTTAACAGAAATCAGTTCTATAATAAATTAAAAATCGTGTTGGTAGAAAAATCGTCTACTTCTACCAACACGATTTTACAAAGAGCCATTACTTACATCTCTTTTTCTCCTGTAAAACTATTGTATCTTGATACTTTAAGGAGTTTCCATCATTCAATCTGTTAACCGTTATTTTTTGGATCTAAACGTAATAACATAGCATTAATGGCGACGATGACTGTTGACACAGACATTAGGATTGCTCCTAATGCAGGGCTTAATGTGATACCAATAGGAGCCAAAATTCCTGCAGCTAGAGGGATAGCTATAAAGTTATAACCAGCTCCCCAAAATAGGTTTTGTTTCATTTTACGAGTTGTTTTGTGTGCTAAATCAATGAATGATCCAATATCTCCTGGATCGGATTGAGTCAATATGACATCAGCTGAATCCAACGCAACTTGAGTTCCAGCACCTATAGCTATACCAACATCTGCTAAGGCAAGAGAAGGAGCATCATTTACACCATCACCTACCATGATAACTTTCTTTCCTTCATCTTTAAGTGTTTTAACTAACTCATATTTGTCTTGTGGAGATTGATTTGATCTATATTCAATCCCTAAATCTACTGCCGCGCCTTGAGCCGCTTTTTCATTATCACCTGTTGCCATAATTGGTCGAATATTGTTCTTTTTAAGAGCTTTAATTAACTCTTTACTCGTTGGTTTTAATTCGTCCCCTAAAGCTACAGCACCAATGGCATCATCGTTTTCTACTAAGATACTAAGAGTTGCTCCTTTTGGAATATCCATATCAAGATTACGTCCATAGGCTTTTTGACTGATTAATTGGTAACGGTGCCCACCTGCTTACCCTCTACTCCAGAACCGGAAATCACATCAATCGAATCAAAGGATGCTGGACGTATATTTTGCTGCTCGGCGAAACTTACAATTGATTGAGCAATTGGGTGGCTAGATCCTCCTTCAATACCTGCCAATAAGGCAATGATTTCCTCTTTTTGTATATTTGTCATTAAGAAGTTTTTACATCTAATACTTTAAATTCACCAGTTGTTAAAGTACCCGTTTTATCTAAAATCATCACATCTGCATCTTGAGCTATTTCTAAGGCTTGGCGGTCTTTTACTAGTAAGCCACGGCTAGCTCCTAAGCTTGTGCTACGGGCGGTTACCAATGGAATAGCCAGACCCAATGCGTGCGGACAAGCAATAACTAATGTAGTAATAGTAAATATAACTGCCGTTGGGATATCTCCAATAATCATCCACACTACAAAAGCAATTAGCGCGACAATAACAGCAATATAGAAGAGCCACCCTGCAACCTTTTTGCGCAATATTTTTCTGCCTGGAAGGCTGACTTTGAGCTTGGCTGATTAAATTCTGTACTTGAGAGATAAAGGATTGATCACCTGTCTCAAGCACTTTAATATAAAGAACCCCTTCTCCATTTGTTGAGCCCCCGATTACTTCATCACCAGGGCCTTTTTTTACTGCTTTTGACTCCCCAGTTAGAAGAGCTTCATTTAAACGTGATTCGCCACGCTCGATAATCCCGTCTGCTGGCACATTTTCTCCGGCTTGAACACGAATTAAATCACCTACCTGTAAGTCAGCAACTGGTCGTGTTTCAATTGAATCGTCTTCTAATACAACGTGAGCATCTTTCGGCACTAACTTAGCCAATGCTGCTTGTGCGTCTCCTGCTTCTCCAATAGCTTTCATCTCAATCCAGTGACCTAATAGCATGATTAATAGTAATGAAGCAAATTCAAAGAAAAAGTCCATCAAGTGTTCACCCGTTACGTAGGTAATGATCACAGCATAAATACTATATAAATATGAAACACTTATACCTAAAGAAACGAGTGCCATCATTCCAGGTTTTTTTTGTTTAAATTCGTCAACTGCACCTTGATAGAATGGACGTCCGCCATAAATAATTAATATAGTAGATAAAATAGCTACTACAATATCAGAATATGGAAAAGTAAACTGGAATGGTAGTTTAAATCCATGTAAAGGGGAAAAGAACATAATAATGATTCCTAGTGGCAATGACTTTAAGAAAAGTTCCTTAAAGCTTCCGTGATGATGGTGGGCATGTCCACTGTGCCCGCTGTGATTATGCTCACTGTGCCCGCTGTGATCATGTCCACTGTGCCCGCTGTGATCATGTCCACTGTGCCCGCTGTGATCATGTCCACTGTGCCCGCTGTGATCATGTCCACTGTGCCCGCTGTGATCATGTCCACTGTGCCCGCTGTGATTATGTTCACTGTGCCCGCTGTGATTATGCTCACTGTGCCCGCTGTGATCATGTCCACAGTGCCCGCAGTGATTATGGGACGAATATTTGTTGTCATTATTCATTTTAAATTCCTCCTTATGCTTAATGATGATGTAAATGACATTCGCATTGTTCTTCTGGACAATTGCAATCCACTTCTTCTACTGCGAAAGATTTTTTCATCTCTAATATTTTTTCTAGTCGATCTATATCATCGAAGCTTAAAACATGATCTTCAATGATGCTTCCTATTACATTTCCGACTTTCTTATTACAAATCCGTTTAAAAATATCTTCTGCATAATTTCTTACGGCTTCTTTCTCTTCAATATTGGCAGTGTAAATAAACTTTCTACCTTCTTGCTCTGTATTTAGCACACCTTTTCCAACTAATCGACCTAAGATCGTTTTGATAGTGGATTGTGTCCAGTCCATTTTTTCTTGCAATACGGAAATGACTTTTTTACTAGTTACTCGATCATTTGCCCAAACTACACGCATGACTTCCCATTCTGCATCTGTGATATAAGTATTAAATTCTATTGTGCTCATTCTCCTTCCCCCCTAGTTGTCTACAGATGTAAACAAATATGTTTAAAATAAGTTTACCATTGTAAACGAATTATGTCAAGTCTTTTTATTAAATTCTCACTTTTTGGGGTCAGTCCCTTAAAACATGCTATTTTTTTATCATTGATAAATATTAATAGCTAACTTTCCGAAAAAAATAACTATTTTTTATACAAAAAAGACATCCAAGAGAAAATTCTTGAATGTCTGTAAACGTTGATAGTATCGTATTGATTAACGTTTTGAGAATTGTGATGCTTTACGAGCTTTCTTCAAGCCTGGTTTCTTACGCTCAACTTTACGTGAGTCACGTGTAAGAAGTCCTGCGCGTTTCAATGAATCGCGGAAGTCTGGGTCTACTTGAAGAAGGGCACGAGCGATACCGTGACGGATAGCTCCTGATTGACCTGCGTATCCACCACCTACAACGTTAACGAAAACGTCGTATGAACCTACAGTTGAAGTAACTGCGAATGGTTGGTTGATGACAAGACGAAGGTCAGCGTGTGGGATGTACTCTTCAACATCTTTTTTGTTAACAGTGATTTTACCAGTTCCTGGAACAAGGCGAACGCGTGCAACAGCGTTTTTACGACGTCCAGTACCTGCATATTGTGCTTGTGACATACTTTATTGTTCCTTTCCTTAGATAAGTCCTGAAATATCAAGAACTTCTGGTTGTTGTGCAGCGTGAGTGTGCTCAGCTCCAACGAATACTTTCAATTTCATACCTTGAGCGCGGCCAAGAGTATTGTGTGGAAGCATACCTTTAACTGATTTCTCGATCAAACGTACTGCATTTTTAGAACGAAGTTCACCTGCAGAGATTTGTTTCAATCCACCTGGGTGGTTTGAGTGAGTGTAGTAGATTTTATCAGTTGCTTTTTTACCAGTCAATTTAACTTTTTCAGCATTGATAACAATCACAAAGTCACCTGTATCAGTGTGTGGTGTAAATGTTGGTTTGTTTTTTCCGCGAAGTACGCTAGCAACTACTGCAGAAAGACGTCCAAGTGGTACATCAGTTGCGTCAACTACGTACCATTTACGTTCAACTTGGCCTGGTTTAGCCATAAATGTTGTTTTGTTCATGATTTCTCCTATATATAGTTCGATTTTTGTTTACGGTGATGGGTGTTCCTTCCCATCGAAAGTATTTGGAAGGTTCCGGGGCCTTTCAAATGGGGTAAACAATACCGCCTACTATCATACCAAATTTCACCCCTAAAAGTCAATAGATATGAAAAATATTTTTCTAAATTCCACTCTTTTTTCTCTAGAAAACCTCGCTTTCGCGAGGCTCTTCTATTTATAAGATAAGGCACGTTTAAAGGTTTTCCAAGGACCTAAATCATCTGTTTGTAGAACTAGACTGGCGTACATGCGCCCGATAAAGACTGTTGCAGTTACTGCAAAAGCAATCGTGATTGCAAGCGAAATCCATGCTTCTAGGCCATTTGCATAACCATTAATGGCTCTAAATGGCATAAAGAAGGTTGAAATGAAGGGTATGTAGGAACCAATTTTCAAAACCAAATTATCCCCTGCAGCGCCTAGAGCAGTAACGCCAACAAAACCAGCTATTATCAAAATCATCAATGGCGACAAGGCTTTTCCTGCATCTTCAGGACGAGAAACCATGGAACCAAGGAAGGCTGCCAAAACTACGTACATAAAGAGACTCACTAAGATAAATAATAAGGTGTTAAGAGAAAATGCTTCTCCCAAGTGATTTAGAATACCTGAATTAGCCAAGATAGGCATATCCTTAAAGAAGAATAGAGCTCCAAGTCCACCTACAACATAAATTCCAATATGACTTAAAATGACAAGGAGTAGAGCAATCATGCGCGCGTAGAAATAATGGCTGGCGCGAATACTTGAGAAGACCACTTCCATGATTTTAGTCCCTTTCTCACTAGCCACTTCCTGAGCAGTGACACTAGCATAAGTGATCAAGATCATATAAAGGAAGAAACCAAGCCCTGCAGCCGCAATGGTTTGGACCAGCTTTTTATTTTCCTTGGATTCATCAATCTTCTCAGTAAAGTCAACAGTTTGGGCCAGGCGTTTTTCCTGCTCTTGGGACAAATTAGCCGCCGAGCGATTGAGTTGGTATTGAAGCTCATTGAGTTTATTGGTTACTGCTAGCTTGATACCTGTTTCAAGCGAGGTTTCACCATGATAAACGGCCTTGATGACACTATCCTCTTGATCAATAGTTAGATAACCCTTGATTTTTTCATCCTTGATAGCAGCTTGGGCACTGGCTTCATCCTGATAGTCAAAGTTAATACCATTGGTATCCCTGAGCCCTTCTGCCACAGATGGTACAGTCGTCACCACTGCCACCTTGCTATTTTTAGCCATAGACGACCCTTGGAGATAGCCGATTCCTACAGACAAACCTAAAAAGAGGAAGGGCGAAATCACCATAAAGAAGAAACTCCAGGACTTGACATGTCGCAGATAAGTTTCTTTAATAACTACCCACATATTTCTCATACTTCCACTCCTGATTCTAGTTTAAAGATTTCATCGATTGTTGGCGCTTGTTGGTCAAAGGTTGCGATATATTGCCCTTGAGTCAAGATTGGGAAGAGTTCCCTTCCAGCACTCTCGTCTTCCAAAATCAATTTCCAACTGCCTTGTTTGGTCAAGCTCACCTGTTTGACATGAGGAAGGTTTTCCAATTCTTCCTTGCTTCGTTCACTTGAAACAAAGAGACGCGTTTTTCCGTATTGATTGCGGACATCCTGAACCGGCCCATGCAAGACTACACGGCCATCTCGAATCATCAGAATATCGTCACAAAGTTCCTCGACGTTGGTCATGACATGGTCAGAAAAAGATAATGGTTGCTCCACGCTCTTTTTTTCCTGAAAAAAATGACTTGCTTGAGCAATTCTGTATTGACTGGATCCAATCCACTGAAAGGTTCATCCAAGATAATCAAGTCTGGCTCATGAATCAAAGTAATAATGAGCTGAATCTTCTGCTGATTTCCTTTTTGACAGACTCTTGATTTTTATCAGTCAGCTTTCCTTTTACTTCCAACCTCTTCATCCATTGAGGGAGTTTTTTTCCTTGATTTCCTTAGCATCCATACCTTTTTAGAGTCGCCAAATAGCGAACTTGTTCAAGGACTGTCAATTTAGGCATCAGACTGCGTTCTTCAGGAAGATAGCCAATTCGAGCATAGGTCTCCTGTGCGAATATCCTGACCATCCAGACTGATTTCTCCTTGGTATTCTAAAAATTTCAAAAATACTATGGAAAATCGTTGTCTTCCCAGCACCGTTTTTTCCGACTAGTCCCAAAATACGACCTGGTCGCGCTTGAAAGTCAATACCAAACAAAACTTGCTTGGATTCAAAACTTTTCTCTAGACTTCTTACTTCTAGCATCTTTCACCTCCGAAATTTCTTTCACCCATTATACACCTTTTTGATAGCCTTTACAATGACTTCTGTCCATTTTTAGAAGACTATTGCTATGTAAAATATGATCTGGAGCACTTTTAGTGATAAATCCATTATACAGTGGTAAACTCCAATTTATCTCCTCTGCTCCTCAACTGTCCATTTTTGATCCTGAATTGTTATTTGATACTCAATGAAAATCAAAGAGCAAACTAGGAAACTAGCCGTAGGCTGTACTTGAGTACGGCAAGGCGCGTTGACGCGGTTTGAATTTGATTTTCGAAGAGTATGAAAAGAAAAAATCTACCCCGAAGGATAGATTGATGAGTTAACGCACTTCTGCGTTCACTTTTTCTTCAAGTGATGCTTGGATTTTTTCCATGTAGCGTGCGACTTCTTCGTCCGTTAAGCTGTCTTCTGGATTTTGGAATGTCAGGCTATAAGCCATTGACTTCATACCAAGTCCCAATTTTTCGCCTGAGAAGACGTCAAAGAGTTTGATATCTGTCAAACGTTTCACGCCGGCAGCTTGGATAGCATCTACAACTTCTTGGTGAGTTACTTCTGCCTTGAGGAGAAGGGCAACGTCACGGCTGACTGCTGGGAATTTCGTGATTTCCACAAATGGAGCAGCAGGTTGGAGCGCAGCTTCGATGGCTGAAAGGTTGAGCTCAGCAACATAAGTTTCTGGGATGTCGTAAGCTTTGGCAGTAACTGGGTGTACTTGTCCAAGAAACCAAGAACTTGGTCACCAAGTGAGATTACGGCTGTACGACCTGGATGAAGGCTAGCGATTTCCGATGTTGCTGTATAAGTCACCTCAAGACCCAAGCGAGCAAAGAGGGCTTCAAGAATTCCTTTAGCATAGAAGAAATCAACTGGAACCGCTGCTGTTTGGAAATCTTTTTCAGCAACCAAGCCTGTCAAGGCAAAGGCAAAGCTGTTAATCTCATTTGGAAGTTCTTCTTTTGGATTGCCTGTTTGTTCAAAGACTTTTCCAATCTCGTAAAGGGCCAAGTTTTTGTTCTTACGAGCCACGTTGTAAGCAACTGTATCTAGGATACCTGAGATCATATTTTGACGGAGGACAGAACGGTCTACTGTCATTGGCCACATGAGCTCAGTAAGATTACTTGGTTGAGCCGTAAACTCAACTGCTTTTTCAGGAGTTGTCAGAGCGTAGGTGATGATTTCTGTCAAACCTGCTCCTTCAGCGATCGTACGAACTTGACGGCGCAATTTTTGTGTAGCTGTTAATTCACCGGCTGTCCCATCATCTTTTGGAAGACTGGTTGGCAAGCGGTCATAACCATAAATCCGAGCGATTTCTTCAAAGAGGTCCGCTTCGATAGTGATATCCCAACGGCGACGAGGAACGCTAACAGTAAAGGCTTCTGCATTTCCAGAAAGGCCAAAGCCAAGACGACGGAAGACATCCTCTACATCCGCGTAGGAAAGTTCTGTACCAAGGACACGGTTAACGTCTGCAAGAGTAGAAGAAACTTCTACATCAGATGTATCCAACTGGCCTGCTGAAACGATTCCCTTACGCACTGTCGCACCAGCCAATTCCGCAATCATGCTTGCTGCTGCATCAAGGGCTTCATTAACGGTTGCCACATTGATGCCTTTTTCAAAGCGAGAAGATGATTCAGAACGAAGGTTGAGACGACCACTGGTCTTACGAATTGATTTGCCATTGAAAACAGCAGATTCAAGAACAACACGACTAGATTTTTCAGAGATTTCTGTTGCTTGACCACCCATGACACCTGCAAGGGCTACTGGTTTGTCAGCAACAGTAATGACTAAGTCAGTTTCTGCAAGTTCACGCTCTTCCCCATCCAAGGTCACTAATTTCTCACCAGCACGTGCTTCACGCACACGGATTTCAGTCCCTTCAAAGGTATCCAAGTCAAAGGCATGCATAGGCTGACCAAAGTAAAGCAAGATATAGTTGGTCACGTCTACGACATTATTAATGGGACGGATGCCTTCGTTCATGAGGAGGTTTTGCAACCATTGTGGACTTGGTGCGATAGTCACATTGTCCAAGATACGAGCTGCATAGTAAGGAGCCTTGTCTGTATCAATGCTGACAGAAAGAGCATCCGATGCAACTTGGTCTGTTTCTGTTAAAGTAAATTCTTTAAAATTGACTGCCTTGTCATAGATAGCTGCTACTTCGTGAGCTACCCCACGCATAGAAAGAGCATCCGCACGGTTTGGTGTGATGGAAAGTTCGATGATTTCATCATCCAAGTCTAGATAAGAGAAGACTTCCTCACCTGGAACGGCATCATCTGGCAAGATTTGGATGCCATCTGCGAATTCCTTTGGTACAACGGAGTCAGAAATGCCCAATTCACCAAGTGAACAGATCATCCCTAGTGACTCTAAGCCACGGATTTTCCCTTTTTTGATTTTGTAGTTGTCCGCAATGCGAGCTCCCGGAAGAGCCACCATAACCTTGATGCCTGCGCGCACATTTGGTGCTCCACAGACGATTTGACGAGCTTCTTCTTCGCCCACATTGACTTGGCAAACATGCAAGTGTGTTTCAGGCACATCTTCACAAGACAAGACTTCACCGACGACAATTTTTGAGAGACCAGCAGCAGGTGATTCCACACCTTCCACTTCAATCCCTGTAGTTGACATTTTTTCAGCCAACTCTTGTGATGGCACATCAATATCCACCAATTCTTTTAACCATTTATATGATACTAACATAATTCTGATTGTAAGATCTCAGCAAGCAAGACCTTTTCAATTCCTTTCTTTTTCTTCGAGTCAGTCCTCACCATTTCTCAGCTAGAGAAAATGACTAGAACTGTATAGGACTGTGTTTCAGGTTTCAAACTTATTTAAACTGTTCTGAGAAGCGGACATCGCCTTGGTAGAATCCACGGATATCGTTGATTCCGTAGCGAAGCATAGCTACACGCTCTTGACCAAGACCAAAGGCAAAACCAGAGTAGACAGTTGCATCGATACCACTCATCTCAAGGACACGTGGGTGAACCATACCGGCACCCATAATCTCGATCCAACCAGTTTTCTTACATACGTTACAGCCGGCTCCCCCACACTTGAAGCATGAAACATCCACCTCAACAGATGGCTCAGTGAACGGGAAGTAAGATGGACGCAAACGAATTTGACGCTCTTCACCAAACATTTTTTGTACAATCAACTGGAGGGTTCCTTGAAGGTCAGCCATAGAGATGTTTTTCCCAACAACCAAACCTTCGATTTGGTGGAACTGGTGACTGTGAGTTGCATCATCCGTATCACGACGGAATACACGTCCTGGTGAAATCATCTTCAAAGGACCTTTTGAAAAATCATGAGCATCCATAGCACGCGCCTGAACTGGAGACGTGTGAGTACGAAGCAAGATTTCTTCTGTGATATAGAAAGTGTCCTGCATATCACGAGCTGGGTGATCCTTTGGAAGGTTCATACGTTCAAAGTTATAGTAGTCTTGTTCCACTTCAAAACCATCCACTACTTGGTAACCCATCCCGATGAAGATATCTTCAATTTCCTCACTGGTTTGTGTGAGGACGTGACGGTGACCAGTCGCAACTGGACGACCTGGAAGCGTAACATCAATGCTCTCACTTGCTAGTTGAGCTTCAACTTTCTTTTCTTCCAAGAGCTTAGCTGATTCTTCAAATGCGGCTGTCAAAACATCACGAGCTTCATTGACGTGTTTTCCGATAATTGGACGCATTTCTGCAGAAACGTCTTTCATCCCTTTCAGGATTTCAGTAAGGGAACCTTTTTTACCAAGGACAGAGACGCGCAATTCTTGCAGCTCTTTTTCATTTTCAGCAGAAATCTGCTTCAAGCTAGCTAGCGTTTCTTCACGAAGCGCTTTTAATTGTTCTTCAATAGTTGACATAATTCCTCCATCAGTCTCTCGTAGATAAAAAGAAAACCACATGCCAAACTCCACACTCGGAGCGTTGACACGCGGTACCATCCGTTTTTATCTGACAAGTCAGACCTTTATTTCTGAATCCATAGGCAAGTGAATTCACCCAGTTTTCATATAGAGAGCTTTCAGTCACGGCTCTCCTCCCTGATATACTTCCTCTGAGATACTAGTCTTGCAGATTCCTATTTAATTAATACTTAGTTTATCAGATTTTTACCATTCTTGCAAGACCTATCTCACTTCTGCTTGCCTTTAAATCGCCATTGGAAGCGAAGCTTGTCATAGAAGGGAAATTCGATAAACAGGACTCCCAATCCCACACAGAGACTGGCAAGGACATCTGATGGGTAGTGAACTCCCAGATAGACTCTCGATACCAGGACACTGACTAGGTAGAGACTAAGGACGATTTGCACGATTTTTCTCCAGACTGGATCTTTAATCCGTTGACTGAGAATGACAATCAGAGTACCTACCATCAACGTAACTGCCAGAGAATGGCCACTTGGGAAGGAAAATCCCTTCTCCTCAACCAAGTGTAAGATAGCTGGTCGTGGGCGCTGGTAGACATTTTTAAATGTCACAATCAAAAGACCGGCTAGGGCTAGATTGCCCGCCATGAGGTAGCTTTCTATCTTCCACTGCTTACGATAAAAGATAACGGCTGCAATGGCAACCCAAGTGATAATCACTGGAATATCGATCAGGCGTGTGATAGCTCGGAAAAGAACAGTCAAATAATCTGGCAAGTCTCCTCGAACAGCAGTCTGAATCGATTGGTCAAAATTGACCAACATTTCAGGATAAAATTTGACCATATAGCCAAGAATAACGAAAAGTAAAAGGGCAAAACTGCCCTTCATTAAAAATGTTTGTTTATCTTTCATAATGTTTTAAGGTTGGTTTCAAGAGAACGTACAACAACCAGAATGAAACGGAAAAGATTACACCTTCAATCAAATTAAAAGGTAATACCATGGTCATTAGGTAGTTGGAAAGTCCTAAAATTTTGCCAATATCAAAGTTAGCAAACTTAGCGTACAAAGGAACAGCGTAAACATAGTTGAGAACCAACATAGCCACGGTTAAACCAATAGTCCCAGCTAGAGAGCCTAGTAGGAAACGAAGGGTTGTCCGTTCCTTTTTCCAAATCAAAGCAAAGACGATGACAAAAACTCCCAAAGCTACGATATTCATTGGCAAGCCAATGTAAGTATTCACTCCCTGACTATTAAGAAGCAGTTTCAAGAGTGAGCGAAGCAAGAGAACTCCTAGAGCAGCAGGCAAATCCATGATCACCAAGCCCACAAGGACTGGCAAGATACTAAATTCGATCTTGAGGAAGGACGCCGCTGGCAAGAGCGGAAAATCAAAGTACATCAGCACAAATGAAATGGCTGATAGAATTGCAATGGTCGAAAGTCGACGTGTGTTTGTCATAACAGGTTCCTCCAATTTTCTATAAAATCAGAAGAAGTTGGAAAGGATTCCTCTATCTATTCTCACTTTTTATATCCCAAAAGTTCCCTCTCACTCTATTAAGAAAATTCAAGCAAGCGGTTACAGTTTAGCTATAAATCTATCAGAACAGACAAAGCTATTCTTTCGTCTTCTCCCATCCAGACTATACTGTCGGTTGTGGAATCTCACCACATCAGCTTGCGCTCGCGGACTTATTTGGCTAAAAAATTTTAGATAGTCAAATTTACCGCCGGTCGGGAATTTCACCCTGCCCTGAAGACTCTTTTATCATAACAAAAAACGCTTGCAAGCGCAAGCATTTTGTTCGTTTTCATTTTTTATTTCAATTTATCCACTTCATAGGTATGAACAAGCTCAAGACCTGCAAAGTTCTGCTGGCGGAGAGCTTCATAGACAATCATGCAGACGGTATTAGACACATTGAGACTGCGGACATGTTCATCATTCATGGGAATACGGAGAGCCTTTTCAGGATGTTCTCGCATAAAGTCCTCAGGCAAGCCCTTGTCTTCACGTCCAAATAGAAAATAATGGTCTTCGTTAGTCGATAAATCCACATCAGAATACACTTTTTCAGCAAATTTCGAAATCAGATAGAGTTTGCCCTTCATCTGAGACATGAAATCTTCTAAACTCTCGTAAAAATAAATCTCTAGTTTATCCCAATAATCCAATCCAGCTCGCTTCATCTTGCGGTCATCAATAGGAAAGCCCATAGGCTTGATGATGTGGAGGGGAGAATTGGTCGCAGCGCAAGTACGCGCGATATTGCCTGTATTTTGTGGAATTTGAGGTTCAAATAATACAATGTGATTTGTCATGACTTGCTTCCTTTCACCATTGCAAAAAAATAGCCACACTGCCCGGAGTCAAGCTCAGCAAACAGCGTGGTTAAGGCATCGTTAACTTACCTCACAACAGGTTTGAAGTAAATCAGCGAAACTACTTTCTTAGTATAACACTTTCAGAATCATTGTCAATAGAAACGACTTGATTTTTTCAATTTTTTCAAGCTATTTCCAAGGGTTTCTAGGAGAAAATTCTTAAATATCTGCAAAAATTGCTTACTCTTTTATACCTATCTGTGGACTGGGAATGATGATATTATGACCTCGTTATCTCAAATACTGCTGTATGAACCCACTCATTATGAATTTGTAAGTCATTTTCTATAACCCTACTAAAGGTGAAGCCATTTTTTAAAAGCACCCTCTGAGAGGCTAGATTACCTGTTGCCGTTCCTGCAATGATTCTATTGAAACCATAAGTCGTGAAGGCTTTTTCTAAAACGAGTTTAACCGCTTCGCTGGCATAACCTAAATTGCTAACATTTTCCCCAATCCTATACCCAAGCTCTGCTGTTTTTCGATTATTCTCTAAAACACTTAAATTAATTCTTCCGACCATAACGCCTTGCGAATCTCTGATAAGATGCATGTAGACATCCCGATTCGTTTGTTCCGTTAACAATTCCCTCGTAATTTCTTTAAAACCTTCTAAATCAAAATAGTTAGCTGGTCTAGGAGGTAAATTTCCGCTCAAAATACTCTCGATTCTCTTTTTCAAAAAAATAGACGTCTAAACTATTTTCTTCAGACAACATCTCTAAACTGATCATTACAAATCCTCTCCCATCATTATCTACATTCAAATTTTCTCATGTTTACACAAAGTGAAATTAACACGATTTAAATTAAGCACTTTTACTATTTTATATCGTCTCTACATTGTGACACTGAACTTAGTTGAAAATGATTATATTTGAATAACTTTGATTTTGTAGTGTAAATTCTACTATAAAGTAGACAAACTAATTCATATTTTGTCAAAAAGTTTCAAGCATACAATTATTAACTTTATTTCTCATACAATCTATCAATAAAAAGTTATAGAATAATTTCTCTTTACTTATCTAATGAAAACTTTGACAATACTATTTCCAAGGGTTGTAAAATCGTCCCTGATTCTGCAAGATAAGTAGTAAACTAGCTACTAAAAACAAGGCTGCCAAGAGCAAGGTAAGATAGTCTCCTTTTTTCAAGGCCTGATAACTATACCAAGTGCGTTTTTTCTCTTTCCCAAAGCGCCGAAGCTCCATAGCTGTAGCTATAGTATCAATGCGTTCTAGCGAGCTAAAAATCAAGGGCGTAATAATGCGCAGATTGCCTTTGATTCGTTGCATAAGAGAAGCTTTCTTGGATAATTCCATCCCACGCGCTTCCTGAGACATCTTGATGGTAAAGAATTCTTCCTGCAAATCTGGAATATAGCGCAAAGTCAGGCTGACTGAATAGGCAATTTTGTAAGGCACACCGATTTGATTTAAACTGGAAGCAAACTGACTAGGATGGGTTGTCATCAAAAAGATAATAGCCAGAGGAATGGTGCAAAGATACTTAATGGCCAGATTTAGCAGATAAAAGAGCTCTTGGCTGGTCAGAGTGTAGGCACCGATTCCCTGCCAAATCACACTTCTCTCTCCGTAAAGTCCCACCCCATACTCGGGAGAAAAGAGATAGACCATCAAGACGTTTAAAACGGCAAATACCGTCGCAAAAACGGCCACAAAGGAAACATCTTTAAAGCGGATCTCTGAAAAATAGAGGAGAAAGACCGAAAAGATGGCAATCAGAACAAGCAGCCTGGTATCATAGCTAATCATGGCCGCCAATGACACGAGGATGAAAAAGAGAAGTTTCCCAGCTCCTGACAAGCGATGAATCACAGTATTTCGATGCTGGTAACCGATTAATTTAGCTTGCATCCTTCTCTCCTTTCTTTGTAAAATGCCGTTAAAGCAAGTGGATCCACGTCTAGTTTCTTGGCCAAATTAAAGATTGAAGTTTCTTTTAGGTTGGCTTTTACTAACAGCTCAGGATTGCTCAACAGACTAGCTGGATCAGTATCAGCAATCAATTCCCCATCCACCATGACAAGGGCTCGGTCTGAATAATCCAGCATCAATTGCATATCATGGGTAATCATGACAATGGTATGTCCTTTTTCATGCAGTTCTTCGAGAAATTCCATAATCTCAGTGTAGTTCTTCTGGTCTTGACCTGCTGTCGGTTCATCTAAGAGGATAATTTCAGCTCCCAAGACCAAAATCGAGGCAATAGTCACACGTTTTTTCTGACCAAATGACAGGGCAGAAATGGGCCAATTACGGAATTCATAGAGACCACAGATTTTCAAGGTTTCATAGACTCTCGTTTCAATTTCCTGCTCTTCCACACCTCGCAAACGAAGTCCTAGAGCCACCTCATCAAAAATCATATTGGTTGAAATCATTTGATTAGGATTTTGCAGCACATAGCCTACTCGTTCCGCCCGCTCTGCAACTGAATCTCCTTTGATATCCTGCCCTTCCCACAGATAGCGACCTTCCGTCTGGATAAAGCTACTTATGGCCTTGGCTAGGGTTGATTTCCCTGCTCCATTTTTCCCGACAATGGCAATCTTTTCGCCCTTTTTAATATTCAGATAAATGGATTTTAAAATCGGTCTATCATCATAAGAAAAAGACAGTTCCTCTAATCTAAAGAGTGACTGTAAATCTGGGGTTTCTTTTGCCAATTCCGTCTGCAACTGAACCTGACCTTTTGAGATAGACAAGTTATCCAGATCTACTAATTGTTCTTCTGCGGCTAAATCCACACCCAATTGACGGAGAGTCGTTAGATAAAGGGGTTCTCGAATTCCATTTTGTGTCAATAAATCAGTCGCCAGTAACTGATCAGGGCCACCATTAAAGAGGATACGGCCATCGTTTATCAAGATAATCCGATCCACAGGGCGATGCAGAACATCCTCCAAACGGTGCTCAATAATAAGAGTCGTCGTCCCCTCTTCCTTATGAATCTGGTCAATCAATTCGATAATATCCTGACCTGACTTGGGATCAAGATTGGCGAGTGGCTCATCAAACAAGAGAATCGGACTTTCATCAATCAAGACACCAGCCAGACTGACCCGTTGCTTTTGTCCACCTGACAAATCCTGGGGACGCTGAGCTAGTAAAGGGAGAAGGTCCAGCTTTTCAGCCCATTTATGAACACGACTTTTCATCTCTTCTAGACCTGTCACATCATTTTCCAGAGCAAAAGCCAAATCCTCTGCCACGGATAAACCGATAAACTGCCCATCTGTATCCTGCAAAACTGTGCTGACTAGATGAGATTTATCATAGATGCTCATATCAAATGCTGCTTGCCCCTTGATCAAAAATTCTCCAGACATCTGACCCTTGTATATGTTAGGGATAATCCCATTCAAACACTGACCCAAGGTAGACTTACCCTGACCCAGATGGACCCAACAATTAAGACTTTCTCTCCCTTTGTAAATGGTCAAAGTCTACCCCTTGCAAGGTCGGTTCTTGTTGCGTTTCATACTGGAAAGAGAAATCCTTCCACTCAATTATAGCTTCTTTCATCTTACTCTCTTCATTCGCTTCTTAGACTTCTATTTTATCATAAATCAAGACCCTTCTTGCAGACTCTTCTCTTAAAAACTTAGCGCCAAAAAAAGATTCCTATCCTAGCTTGCTTGCCTAACTAATCTATAAACATCGAAAAAGACCGGTTCCCCAGCCTTTTCCTTTATGTTAATCCTTTTTCAAACTTCCTGAACGAGTCTGTGTACGTGAATAAGCTAGCAAGAGAAGGGTTCCTGCGATAGCTATAGTTACAGCGTTAGCAATTCCCGCAACAATCCCTTGGGCAAATACTTTTTCTGCCGCTTCTTGATAAATCACAACATCTCCAAGTGGTGCCAAGACACCCCAAACAAGAGCATTTGCAACAATCTGAATGAGGTTAAAGAAGACAATATCCTTCAACTCAAAAACACCCTGTGTTACTCGAATGTATTTTCTAAAGAGTCCTACAGCTAGACCAAAGAGTCCCACTAGCAATAATCCAAGTCCACCAAAGACCATAGCCAGCAAGAGAGTCCTTCACTGCATGCCCAATTAAACCAACAAGTAATCCTACTAGAGGGCCAAAAATGATTGACAAGAGGCTCTGTACCGCATACTGAAGCTGGATGCTTGTATTTGGAACAGGGGTCGGAATGCTGATCATCCCGATAACAACAAAGAGCGCAGCTCCAACACCGATAGCAACAACTTGTTTAATTGATTGATTTTTCATCTATATTCTCCTATTTTATGATTCTATTTTCTTTATTTCAATGGTCCAAGATGAACCGACACCCACATTATAGGCCTTGGCAAAAGAACCTTGGTTGATAGCCAGACCTAAACGATAGAGAGAGTTGATGTAAAGGATTGGTTGCCCAATTCTCACATCTGCAAATGATTTGCCATAGACAACCTGATTTTGATAGACCAGCATATCTGCATGATAGATAGTCACTTCAAAACGGTCACCAAATTCTGGTTCCAGCTTGTAAAATTCTTCTCGCGTGATAGAGGTCCAAAGCGAACCGAAAACGCACATCCAGAATATCAATGGCTCCCTTCACCAGATGATCTTCTATGATGGTCTCTACGACTGGAAGCTCCACAATCTGCTCCACACTGAGCTCTGGCCCCACTTCCTCAAAAGTAATGTGACCACTGGCTAATTTAGCACCAGTATAGGCATAAACATCACGACCGTGGAAGGTATAAGAATGCTCTGTATTTTGACGTCTATTGGCCACTTCAGAAATCTCACGAATGGCTACAATACCAACGTGTTTCTTGATAAAAGAAAGCGTCCCATTGTCTGGCGTGACAATGTATTGATTTTTTGCAGTCTTGGCAACCACACTCTTACGTTTCGAGCCGACACCTGGATCGACAACCGATACAAAAGTAGTTCCCTCAGGCCAGTAAGCCACCGTCTGAAAGAGACGGTAGCTCCCCTCAAAAATATTATAAGGCGTGATATCGTGCGTCAAATGATGAATTTTTAAGGTTGGAGACTCTTCTAAAGCCACTCCAATCATAGCCGATACCGCACCATCAACCAGACCAAAGTCTGATTGTAATACTAGTAAATTATTATTCATTTTATCTCCTTATACTCTTCGAAAATCAAATTCAAACCACGTCAGCTTCGCCTTGCCGTATAGATGTTACTGACTTCGTCAGTTCTATCTGCAACCTCAAAACAGTGTTTTGAGCAGCCTGCGGCTAGCTTTCTAGTTTGCTCTTTGATTTTTATTGAGTAGTACATATTCTTTATCATACCATATTTCAGAGAAAGGTGCTAATAGCTATTTTAATTGCTTAGGGTATAGTTTTACCTTATAGCAAATTTCTACTAAAAGCTCTGCTTATTAGCTAGTAGGTGCATTTTTTCTTGAAAAAAGGTATGATAGTTACATCATGAAAAAGTAGGTTTTAATATGAAAATTATCCTTGTCGGAGGGGGAAAAGTTGGTTTTGCCCTCTGTCGCTCCTTGGTTGCAGAAAAGCATGATGTTTTGCTGATTGAACAGAACGAAGCTGTTCTCAATCATATCGTCAGTCGATTTGATATCATGGGTATACTTGGTAACGGGGCTGATTTTACCATTCTTGAGCAAGCCAGTGTCCAGGATTGTGATATCTTTATCGCCTTGACTGAGTACGATGAAGTAAACATGATTGCAGCCGTTCTAGCTAAGAAAATGGGAGCTAAAGAAACCATCGTTCGAGTGCGAAATCCTGAATACTCTAACTCTTATTTCAAAGAAAAGAATATTCTTGGTTTTTCTCTTATCGTCAACCCTGAACTTTTGGCTGCCCGCGCTATCGCCAATATCATTGACTTCCCCAACGCCCTATCTGTCGAACGCTTTGCTGGTGGGCGCGTTAGCCTCATGGAATTTGTCGTCAAGTCCACCAGTGGTCTTTGTCAAATGCCCATTTCTGATTTTCGGAAAAAATTTGGCAATGTCATTGTCTGCGCGATAGAGAGGGATCATCAAATTATCATCCCAAGTGGTGACATGACCATACAAGATAAAGATAGAATCTTTGTCACTGGTAACCGTGTTGATATGATGCTCTTCCATAATTATTTCAAATCTCGTGCTGTAAAAAGCCTTCTCATCGTTGGGGCAGGTAGAATTGCTTATTATCTTCTAGTATTCTCAAAGATAGTCGAATCGATACCAAGGTTATTGAAATCAATCCAGAGATCGCTAGCTTCTTTAGCGAGAAATTCCCAAATCTCTACATCGTTCAAGGAGATGGTACCGCAAAAGATATCCTGCTGGAAGAAAGTGCTCAAAATTATGATGCCGTTGCGACTCTAACAGGAGTCGATGAGGAAAATCTGATTACCTCTATGTTCCTTGACAGCGTAGGTGTACAGAAAAATATCACTAAGGTCAATCGTACCAGTCTCCTCGAGATTATCAATGCGCCTGATTTTTCAAGTATCATCACACCTAAAAGCATTGCTGTAGATACGATTATGCACTTTATTCGTGGTCGTGTTAATGCCCAGTATTCAGACCTTCAAGCCATGCACCATCTAGCCAATGGCCAAATCGAAACCCTGCAATTCCATATCAAGGAAGCTAATAAAATGACTACCAAACCTCTTTCTCAACTGAAACTGAAAAAAGGGGTTCTTATTGCAGCCATCATTCGAAAAGGAAAAACTATTTTCCCTACTGGGGAGGATATGCTGGAAGTTGGAGATAAGCTCCTAGTAATAACCTTATTACCAAACATCACCAAGATTTATGACTTGATTGCGAGGTAAGAAATGAATAAAAGTATGATTCGTTACCTCCTTTCAAAATTACTTTTGATTGAAGCCATTCTCCTCTTGGTTCCTGTGGCTATTGCTGTCTATTACCATGAATCGAGTCAAGTATTTACAGCCCTCTTTACAACGATTGGGATTCTCGTATTACTAGGTGGTTCAGGTATTTTACAAAAGCCAAAAATCAACGGATTTATGCCAAGGAGGGAATCTTGATTGTTGCCCTTTGTTGGATCCTTTGGTCTTTCTTTGGGGGTCTCCCCTTTGTCTTCGCTGGCCAAATTCCCAGCGTTATTGATGCCTTTTTTGAAATCAGTTCTGGCTTTACAACTACTGGAGCAACCATTCTGAACGACGTTTCGGTTCTCAGTCGTTCCCTCCTCTTCTGGCGAAGCTTTACCCACTTGATTGGAGGGATGGGAGTGCTTGTTTTTGCACTTGCTATTATGGATAATGCCAAAAATAGCCACCTAGAGGTGATGAAGGCTGAGGTTCCTGGCCCTGTTTTTGGTAAGGTTGTATCCAAACTAAAAAACACTGCCCAGATTCTCTATCTCCTTTATCTAGCTCTCTTTTCTCTTTTTGTGATTATCTACTATCTAGCAGGTATGCCCCTATTTGATAGTTTTGTCATCGCTATGGGTACAGCAGGTACAGGAGGATTTACCGTCTATAACGACGGAATTGCCCACTATGGCAGTTCATTAATTACCTATCTAGTTAGTATTGGAGTTCTGGTTTTTGGAGTAAATTTCAACCTCTACTACTATCTCATGCTCCGTCGGGTCAAGGCCTTCTTTGGAGATGAAGAGCTTAGGGCTTACTTAGTCATCGTTCTAATTTCTACAGGATTGATCAGCCTCAACACCCTCTACCTCTACCCGGGATTTTCAAAGAGTTTTGAAATGGCATTTTTCCAAGTTTCTAACATCATTACAACAACTGGTTTTGGATATGGAGATATTACCAACTGGCCCCTCTTCTCCCAGTTTATCCTCCTCTTCCTCATGGCAATCGGTGGTTCTGCTGGATCAACAGCAGGTGGACTCAAGGTTATTCGAGGCCTCATCCTTTCAAAAATTGCTAAAAATCAAATTTTATCAATCTTATCTCCCCACCGTGTTTTGACCCTCCATGTGAATAAAACGGTGATTGACAAGGATACCCAGCATAAGATTCTCAAGTACTTTGTCATCTATGCTATGATTTTGCTAGCACTTATCTTTATTGTCAGCCTAGATAGCAATAATTTCCTGATTGTGACCAGTGCTGTCTTTAGCTGTTTCAATAATATCGGACCTATTCTAGGAACCACTTCTAGCTTCTCAATCTTTAGTCCTATCTCAAAAATTCTCCTCTCCTTTGCAATGATTGCAGGTCGCTTGGAGATTTACCCAATCCTCCTTCTCTTTATGAAGAGAACTTGGTCTAAGAGATAAAATACAACCACACCTTGTGTATTACAAAGTGTGGTGTTTTTATTTCAGACCACCTTCCAGAATTCAACAAACTCTTTTTAATACTCAATGAAAATCAAAGAGCAAACTAGGAAGCTAACTGCAGGCTGCTCAAAACACTGTTTTGAGGTTGTAGATAAGACTGACGAAGACAGTAACCATACCTACGGCAAGGCAACGCTGACGTAGTTTGAAGAGTATTAAATACTCCCCCAACTCAAGAAGTATCTTTGAATCCTGGTCAGACATTTCAGTGCCTGACTTATGAAATTTAAGAACCCAAAAAACAACCCTCAGTCGACTGACCGAGGGTTCCTTATTTCATTATTCAAGAACTTGATTAGCTCAATGCATCCAAGGCATCATCCATTGAAAGAACTTCGTGGAAGACACGTTGTGTCAATTCAGTTTTTTGTTCTGGTGTGAGGTATTTAGTGTTTACACAGTATCCAGAGATACGTACGATTACGTCTTCACCTGACATGATCTTTTCGTAAACATCGTTCAAGTCCATAACGTTCAAGTTAACGTGTTGTCCACCGTTTTCGAAGTAACCATCAAGGATTGTTACCAAGTTATCAACTTGTTCGTCACGAGTTTTACCAAGAGCACGTGGTGAAACTTGAGTTGTCAATGAGATACCATCAGCTGCATAACCAAAGTCAAGGCTAGAAAGTGAGTTCAAGTTTTGCAACCATCCACCTTTAGCTTTGTTAGATGGGTTAGCACCTGGTGAGAAGAATTCAAGTTTAGACAAGTTCACAGAACCATCTTCGTTGAGGTATACACCTTTGTGGACTGGTGAGTTACCAGTTTGTTTAGAGTAAGCAACGTTAGATGTGATTGTCAAAAGTGATACTGTAGCTTCAGCGTCTTTGTAAAGTTTGTGGCTACGTAGACGAGTTGTGTAAGCTTCAATCAACCATTCTGCCAATTCGTTTGAACGTGGGTCATCTTCACCCCAACGTGGGTATTCACCGATTGTTTCGTAATCGTAGATGTAGCCATTTTCATCACGGATTGGTTTAACTGTAGCGTATTTGATAGCTGACAATGTATCAACAGTGTTGGCAAATCCACAGATACCGAATCCCATGTTGGCACGTTGTTTAGTTGGCAAGAAGGCCATTTGAACAGCTTCGTAGTTGTACTTATCAGTCATGTAGTGGATGATGTTCAAAGCATCTACGTAAGTGTCAGTCAACCAGTCAAGAGATTTTTCAAAGTTAGCTTTAACTGATTCAAATTCAAGAACTTCGTCACGGATTGGTTCGATATCAAATACTTTGTAGTCTTTATGAACATCGTCGTAACCACCGTTCAAACCAGTAAGAAGGGCTTTCAATACGTTTACACGAGCACCGAAGTACTGGATGTTGTGGCGTTGTTCTTCATTTTCTGGGTCAAGTGGAGACACACAGCATGAGATACAGCTCATTTCACCATATCCGTCTTTAGCCATTGTTGTTACACCTTCGTATTGGATAGAAGAGTGTTTGTGGCTCATGTGCATACAGTAGCGACGGAAGTTGTATGGCAATTTGTCAGTCCAAAGAACTGTCAAGTTTGGTTCTGGTGAGTTACCGATATTGTCAAGAGTGTTCAAGAAACGGTAGTCCATCTTAGTAACACGGTGACGACCGTCGTTACCCATACCAGCCATAGAAGTTGTGATGAAAGTTGGGTCACCTGAGTACAATTGGTCGTAAGCTTTTGTACGAGCAAATTTAACTGTACGAAGTTTCATAACGAAATCATCAACAAATTCTTGGATTTCTGATTCAGTAAATGTACCACGAGCAAGGTCACGTTCTGCAAAGATGTCCAATACGATTGGCACACGTCCTAGAGATGTAGCAGCACCGTTGATAACACGGCAGACAGACATGAAGGCGATGTTAACCCATTGGATAGCTTCTTTAACGTTCATCGCTGGTTTGCGAACATCAACTCCGTAAAGGTCACCCAAGCGAACAACTTGTTGCAATGCTTGATATTGAAGGTTGATTTCTTCACGAAGACGGATTGTTTCTTCATCGATTTCTTCGATTGCATTCCAGTCGTTTACTTTTTCTTGCATCAAGTAGTCTGCACCGTAAAGAGCAAGACGTGCGTAAACACCGATGATACGTCCGCGTGAGTATGCATCTGGAAGACCAGTTACAGTGTGAGCGTGACGAGCGCGACGGATGTTTGAAGTGTAAGCACGGAAGATACCGTCGTTAACTGTTGTTACGTATTTAGTGAAGATTTCGTGAACAGCTGGATCTGGTTCGTATCCATTTTCTTTCAAAGTAGTTTCAGCCATACGGATACCACCTTTTGGCATGAAGTTCAATTTGAAGAGTTCATCGTTTTGGATACCATAGATAACTTCGTTTTCTTTGTCGATAAATCCTGCTGGGATATCAGCGATAGATGTTGGACGAGTGTCCATTGGGAAACGAGTTTCTTCGTAGTGAGCCTTAGTTTCTTCTACAATTTTCTTGATGTGAAGTGAACGTTCTGTTGGTCCTGCAAGGAAGCTTTCATCTCCATCGTAAGGTGTGTAGTTAGCTTGTACGAAAGCGTGATACACTTGCTTTTTTTTTCCAATCTACGCCTTTGAAGCCTTCCCAAGCTTTATCAAAAATATCTTGTGCTTCAACAACTGTCTTAACAACCATGTTAATGTCCTCTTTTTTCTTTCTAGTAACAGTCATCTGTTACATTCATGAGATTCAGTATACCACACAGTAAACGATTTCAACAAGTGAAAAACCCCTATTTTTACACTTTCTTTTCTAAAACAGTCTATATTTTGTCCTGAACTGTATTATATTTTTTTGAAAAATAAAGTCCTTTTTTTCTTTTTTTCAGAAAAAAAGGGTATAATAAAAAGAAAATAAGCAGTAAAAAAGGTGCTAGGCATGTTGATTTTTCCCATTGTTAAATGATTTGTCAAGAAAAATCATCCATATTGACATGGATGCCTTTTTTGCTGCGGTGGAAATCAGGGATAATCCTAAACTCAGAGGAAAACCCGTCATTATAGGAAGCGACCCTCGACAAACAGGTGGACGGGGAGTCGTTTCGACCTGCAGCTATGAGGCAAGAGCTTTTGGTGTCCATTCTGCCATGAGTTCCAAGGAAGCCTATGAACGATGTCCCCAGGCCGTCTTTATCTCAGGGAATTATGAAAAATATAAAGTCTGTGGGACTCCAGATTCGAGCTATTTTTAAGCGCTATACAGATTTGATTGAACCCTATGAGTATCGACGAAGCCTATTTGGATGTAACAGAAAATAAACTCGGTATCAAGTCAGCGGTCAAAATCGCTCGTCTCATTCAAGAGGATATCTGGCAAGAACTTCATCTAACTGCTTCTGCCGGTGTTTCTTACAACAAGTTCTTAGCTAAAATGGCCAGTGATTATCAAAAGCCACATGGTCTGACAGTGATTCTACCTGACCAAGCTGAGGATTTTCTCAAACAAATGGATATTTCCAAGTTTCATGGAGTAGGAAAAAAGACAGTGGAACGTCTTCATCAAATGGGTGTTTTTACTGGCGCTGACCTACTTGAAGTTCCTGAAGTGACCCTAATAGACCGTTTTGGAAGACTGGGCTATGACCTTTATCGAAAGGCTCGTGGCATTCACAACTCTCCAGTCAAATCCAATCGTATCCGTAAATCAATCGGAAAGGAGAAAACCTATGGAAAGATTCTCCGTGCCGAGGAAGACATCAAAAAAGAGCTGACTCTCCTATCAGAAAGAGTCGCTCTCAATCTACATCAACAAGAAAAAGCTGGAAAAATTGTCATTTTGAAAATCCGCTACGAGGACTTTTCAACTCTTACTAAACGAAAAAGTCTTGCTCAAAAAACACAGGATGCTAGTCAGATAAGCCAAATAGCCCTGCAACTCTATGAAGAATTAAGCGAGAAAGAAAGAGGTGTCCGCCTGCTGGGGATTACTGTGACTGGATTTTAAAACCTTGAAGAGCTGAGTCTTCAAGGTTTTTCTTATACAAATAAACGAACAAAACTGTAAAGCAACAAGACACTACCAAGCACGATACGGTATTTACCGAAAAGGGTAAAGTCGTGTTTTTTAACATAGCTGGTCAAGAAACGAATAGCGACCATGCTGACTGCAAAGGCAACTCCCATCGCAACCAAGAGCAAGAACAATTGCCCAAAGCTCAAGATCTGTCCTGCTTTTACAAATTTGAAAATCTTTAGTGCACTAGCTCCAAACATAACAGGAATTCCAAGATAGAAGGTAAATTCCGTTACAACAGAACGACTGGTTCCATTTAACAAACCACCGACAATCGTTGCTCCAGAACGACTGGTTCCTGGTAAAAGAGCAAGAACTTGGAAGAGTCCGATATAGAAGGCTGTCGCATAAGGAAGCTTATCCAATTCTGTCACACTTGGCTCGATAGCACGCGCTTTATTGCGCTTTTCCAAATAGATAAATGCAATTCCATAGATAATCAACATGAGAGCAACTGAAACCATGTTATGGAAGTGGGTATCAAACCAATCGTCAAATTTAAAGACAGCAAGCAAAGGTAAAGTAGCAATCAAGACCTTCAACCATAGTCTCCAAGTCTTACGAACTTCCTGCTTGTCCTTAGTCGGTTTAAAGGGATTGAGCTTATTAAAGTAAATGACCATAACCGCTAAAATCGCACCCAGCTGAATCACGACATTAAACATGGACATAAAGGCTTCATTTTGATTTTGGTATTGGATAAATTCCTCTGCTAAAATCAAGTGACCTGTACTAGAAATCGGCAGCCATTCCGTAATTCCTTCAACAATCCCGAAGAAGATAGATTTTAAAATTTCAATAAGATACATAGATTACTCCTTTTTCTATCTTCCATTATAGCATATTTTTTCAGCCTGTGATAGCTCTCTTTAAAAGGCACCGATACTGCCGCCACCTCCGCCTCCAGAGAAGCCACCGCCCGAACTTCCACTTCCAGAAGATACGGAGTAGGTACTTGCTGTATTTGCGACACTGGCATAATGGCTCATTTGCGCTGTTGAATGATAAAACATACCGTGCCAGCCATAAGCTACATAGAGGTTGATATCTGGATTTTCCACTTGAATCTGATGAACCTTCATCAAATGACTGACCTTGTCTGCATAGCCAAATAAGGTCGCATAGACCAAGAGGCGATTCCAGACTACAATACTTTCCAGTTCAGCCTGATCCAATCGTGCAATCTCACGCAACATATTTTCAAAACTAGTCCAGAGATAGTAGACTTCTGCTCCTGCTTCATTTAGGACACCATCACGATTATCTAGTCGAAGCTTCCAATAATAGAAAACAGCCAAAATCCAAACCTAGAAAAGCCAAGTATTGGCAAGGGGAGGTAAAGATAGCCATAAACGTCCAAACTGTACAAGAACAAACCAAATCCGATAAATAGAGGGCAAGATAGTCAAGACACCCATACCCACTTGCAAGGCCTTTTCCCCACCAGTTAAAGGACGATAGTAATCTGGGAGCCCCCAGAAGGAAACTCGACTTTCTCACTCCTTCTTGCATCTGGTTCAATACTTCTTCAAAAGAAGATTTGAGCTGACGCCCCTTTGCTTGAATCCGTTTTTCATCAGAGACTTTTGCTCTACGATAAAGACTATCAGATACCTTGTAATCCGCAAACAAATTGGAAAGAGTTTCTTCTTTTTTGCCTGAAAAAGGCCAGATTTAGAGCAGTCTTTCTCAAAGCTTGACAAACCATCTTCTTTTACTAGCCTCAAACCAACTGCATCTCCTTCTGAAATAATAGAGACATTCCCACGGTCTATCACATCTAACAAGGTAGCTTGAATAAGTTGATCAAAGGTGAATTTTCCAGCTCCCTTTTGTTAGGGACTCACTTCCTCCAAGGAGGTCGAGTAGACAGCCTCTGATAAAACCATAGGCTCTAATTCCATTGGTGGTTCATAGATACGATGATTTTTGGCATATTTGACCGAAGGAGTGGTCTTTCTTCTATAAATAAAATAGAAGCAGACACTCAATAACAAGGAGATGGAAAGTATGGAAGGGAAATACCCAAGTAACAAGTTGTTTACTTTGCTCCTTTTTCTTTAAACAAATCGAGTCTTCTACCTTATTAAACTCTTCTAAACGATCCCCTTTCAATCCCTGATCCCTAGCGCTAGCAAAATCGGTCCGAGGCCAGTAGGCATGCAATTCAACCCCACGCTTAGCTGGAAGATTGTCTAAACGGATAGTATAATCAAGATTACTCTTTTCAACCGTTCCCTCTCTAAAAAGTTTCCCTGTGTGGAAAAAAAGAGTTTTTTTCAGCCCCTTGTCTCCACTTACATGAAATTCAAACTTTCCAATATTCCCTGAACTATCTGTTAAAGGTTGCCAATTTAATTCAGCGATATCATCATAAAGGAAAAGCAAATTCTTTAAGTTCCAGACAAGGTCAACTTCAACTGTGTCACCTTCCTGACCTGGATTATAAACTTTAACAGTATAACCATCTGCTCCTTCTATCACTTCACTAGTAACGTCTGCTAGTTCAGCACCATTTTTCGCAGCCTGAACCTTTGGATGAGGATCAATGTCAAATCCACTAGGCATCTTGCCAGCACGTCCAAGTCCCACGATTTGGCCCTTAAAGTCCTCCTCAAACTGGTAAACTATCTTCTGTCTAAATTCTGCCGTATTGTCTGCATGAATATACAAATCCCCTTGGTAAGAGTTTATCTTAAAATCAATGGCAAAAACAGAAAGTGGAAGAAAGCAAAACAAGCCTAACACCAGTAAGAAAAAAGTTTTTTTCATCAACTAATCCCCCTTTTTATCTTTGCTATCATTATATCATTTTTTTCTCAAGTAAGGGACTTACCTATATTGAAAAAAATAGAGTTTTTTTCGATAAAAATAGGAGACAGTTATTTTTTTTAATAGATTAGAAATAGGAGAAATCATGAGAAAAATATACTTATCTATTTTCACAAGTCTCTTGCTGATGCTGGGACTTGTCAATGTTGCCCAAGCCGATGAATATTTACGCATCGGGATGGAAGCAGCATATGCTCCCTTTAACTGGACTCAGGACGATGATAGCAATGGGAGCTGTCAAAAATCGATGGAACCAACCAGTACGCCAATGGATACGATGTCCAAATTGCCAAGAAAAATCGCTAAGGACTTAGGTAAAGAACCTTTGGTTGTTAAAACAAAGTGGGAAGGTCTAGTCCCTGCCCTTACTTCTGGTAAGATTGACATGATTATCGCAGGTATGAGTCCAACTGCCGAGCGCAAACAAGAAATTGCCTTTTCAAGCAGTTACTACACTAGCGAACCCGTTTTGCTTGTCAAAAAAGATTCTACCTACGCAAATGCAAAATCTTTGGATGACTTTAACGGTGCGAAAATCACTTCTCAACAAGGTGTCTACCTTTACGATTTGATTGCACAAATCCCAGGTGCTAAAAAAAGAAACAGCCATGGGAGACTTTCGCTCAAATGCGCCAAGCACTTGAGGCTGGTGTCATCGATGCCTATGTTTCTGAGCGACCAGAAGCTCTGACTGCTGAAGCTGCTAACTCTAAGTTTAAAATGGTTCAAGTAGAGCCAGGTTTTAAAACTGGAGAAGAAGATACGGCTATCGCCATTGGACTTCGTAAAGATGATAATCGTATTAGCCAAATCAATGCCAGCATTGAAACCATTTCAAAAGATGACCAAGTTGCCTTGATGGATCGTATGATCAAAGGAACAACCTGCCGAAGCTACAACAACTGAAGAGACTAGCAGTAGTTTCTTTTAGCCAAGTCGCTAAAAATTCTTTCTGAAAACTGGCAACAACTCTTGCGTGGTGCTGGTATCACTCTTTTTAATCTCTATCGTCGGAACCATCACAGGTCTCATTATTGGCCTTGCCATTGGTGTTTTCCGTACTGCTCCACTATCTGAAAACAAAGCCATTTACGGCCTACAAAAACTAGTCGGCTGGATTCTCAATGTCTACATTGAAATTTTCCGTGGTACACCTATGATCGTTCAATCGATGGTTATCTACTATGGAACTGCCCAAGCTTTCGGTATCAACCTTGACCGTACACTAGCTGCTATCTTCATCGTTTCAATCAACACCGGAGCCTACATGACTGAAATCGTTCGTGGTGGTATCCTAGCAGTTGACAAAGGACAATTTGAAGCCGCGACTGCTCTTGGCATGACTCATAATCAAACCATGCGTAAGATTGTCCTCCCTCAGGTAGTTCGTAACATCCTACCAGCAACGGGTAATGAATTTGTCATCAATATCAAAGATACATCTGTATTGAACGTTATCTCGGTTGTCGAACTTTATTTTTCAGGAAATACCGTAGCAACTCAAACCTATCAATACTTCCAGACATTTACAATCATCGCCGTGATTTACTTTGTCCTCACCTTCACCGTAACACGTATTCTACGCTTCATCGAACGCCGAATGGACATGGATACCTATACTACAGGTGCTAACCAAATGCAAACGGAGGATTTAAAATAATGACACAAGCAATCCTTGAAATTAAACACCTCAAAAAATCCTATGGACAAAACGAAGTGCTAAAAGACATTTCTCTGACTGTCCACAAGGGAGAAGTTATCTCTATCATCGGAAGCTCTGGAAGCGGGAAAATCAACCTTTCCTACGCTCCATTAACCTCCTTGAAACGCCAACTGATGGACAAATCCTTTATCATGGACAAAAACGTCCTCGAAAAAAAGGCTATGACCTCACGCAATACCGTGAAAAAGTTAGGGAATGGTTTTCCAATCCTTTTAACCTCTTTGAAAATCTCAACGTGCTTGAAAACACAATAGTCGCTCAGACAACAGTCCTTAAACGTGAACGTACAGAAGCTGAAAAGATTGCCAAAGAAAACCTAGAAAAGGTCGGCATGGGAGAACGCTACTGGCAAGCCAAACCAAAACAACTCTCAGGGGGTCAAAAACAACGTGTGGCCATCGCTCGTGCCCTCTCCATGAATCCTGACGCTATTCTCTTTGATGAACCAACATCAGCTCTCGATCCAGAAATGGTTGGAGAAGTCCTCAAAATCATGCAAGAACTGGCCCAAGAAGGCTTGACTATGATTGTAGTGACTCACGAGATGGAATTCGCTCGTGATGTCTCTCACCGTGTTATCTTTATGGATAAGGGTGTGATTGCCGAAGAAGGTAAACCAGAAGACCTCTTCACCAATCCTAAAGAAGACCGAACAAAAGAATTCCTTCAACGTTATCTCAAATAAAAAGAAAAGGCTGCATCAACCGTGCAGTCTTTGTGCTGTCCTAAAAATGAAAAGGCAGACCCTATTCAAGAATCCGCCACTATCCAAAGATTAATCTTCAAATTTTTCATAATTTTTTTCATAGAAATCAATTAAACCTAGAGCTGTTTCAAATGAAATATTTTTTACTTTTGCACGACCCTGCGCTAGAGCAATGATAGACATTTCACGCGCATTCGTTTCTTTAGAGATACGGTAGCCTGTGATTTTCTTATCACGAACCCAGCCAACAACTGATTCTACTTTTTCAAAGTTTGACTTAGCCATGTCCTTCTCCTATTTTCTTCTTTACGATATTTAATTGTATACGTTTTTATGTGTTTTGTCAATAAAAAAACATATATTCAATAAAATTAATGATTTGTTTTTTTGTTACTATCTTATTAAAGCCGATAATATATAGGTTTGCTTACTATAAATCATTAGTAAGCACCTAAAAAATAATTGCATCATTAAACCTATAATGTGTAAGAATATTCATACAAACCACATACCAGCTGCTCTATAGGATAGACAGGAGTCATATTCAAGTAATTCTATACATTCCTTTTAAATTATTAAAGCTAGCAAAGATAATATTTTCCTCTGATTATCTCTTAACTATCTCTTTCCTTTCTCTTTGTCTGAGGTCCCTTCCTGTCATTATTTAAATCTTATTTTCTTTTTCAACTGGTACAATGAACTTGTTTCATCAGATTTTACATATTCTTTTCAAACACCATCTCGTAGTCAACATCTAGAATATGACTTACTAATGTCACAAACTTTTCTACTACTCTCATTTTACAAGTATCAGATCAATTTTATCAATTAAATCACCAAATCTGTCTCATGAATACTGATTATTTTCTCTATTTGCTATTATATTTAGACGATTTTTAAATTAGTTATATATAAAATACTGTATTCTAAATAGTACCCTTATATATAGCAAGTGATTCTTTTTTATTATTATAAACTGAAACAAAAATAATAGGCACTATAATAAGTTGTAATAGAAATAGTAGGATAGTTTTCCTAAGTTCATAGGAATCACCCCCTTTCTTCACCCTCATTATAGCACCTATACATCAGTTGTGCAAATAATATGATATTTTTTATTATTCCTCAGACTAGCATATTATAGAGCGTTTCATTACCATTCAAGTTAATATAAGATGGATCAAAACCTTCCATCCGACGAATCAAACCTGCATAATCATGCTTATCTGCTAAGGCGATCCCAATTAATACTGGTCCTGTCCCCTTGCTAGCTCGTTTGATATACTCAAAACGTGTGATATCATCATTTGGCCCCAGAATATCATTTACAAATTCACGCAAGGCCCCTGGACGCTGTGGAAAATTCACTACAAAGTAATGCTTGATCCCATCATAAATCAAGGCACGCTCTTCCATTTCCGGCATACGGTTGATATCATTATTTCCTCCAGAAATGATACAACAAATGGTTTTCCCCTTGATATATTCAGCCAAAACCTCTAAAGAAGCGATACTAGCTGCTCCAGCAGGTTCTGCAACAATCCCTTGCTTAGAGTAGAGGTCAATCAAGGTTTCAGAAATCAATCCCTCATCGACACCTACTAAGGTTTGAACATGTTGACGAGTTGCTTCATAGGTCAATTGACCTACCTTTTGTACAGCAATCCCATCCGCAAATTTGTCAATTTCTTTGAGTTTAACAGGTCCACCAGCTTCAAAGGCAGCTTTCATGGAACGCGCTCCATTAGCCTCTACCCCAATGACTTCAATCTCTGGACTTGTTTCCTTGATATAGGTAGAAACCCCAGCAATGAGACCGCCACCGCCAACAGGGACCAAAGACAGCATCAAAATCAATCGATTCTTTTCGAGCTTCTTCTAAAATCTCATAAGCAACGGTTCCTTGACCTGCTTGAACATGGGCATCATCAAAAGGGATCAATAAAGGTACGATTTTCAGAGACTGTAAATTCTTGAGCTGCTTTAGCTGAGGCATCAAAAGGTATCTCCAACTAGTTTAATAGTTACGAAAGTCCCCACCAAAAAAAGCGAACCTGACCAATTTTTTTGTTGCGGAGTAGTAATTGGGCATGAAAAATAGTTGCAGGGAATCTTTCATTTCATTGCAAGTATAGGCAACTCCTGCGCATGATTTCCCTGCAGAAGCACAGACTACCCCACGCTCACGCTCTTCCTTGCTGAGCTGGGAAATGGCATAATAGGCACCACGAATTTTTAAAAGGAACGAACACGTTGGGCATTTTTCCTTTTTCAAATAAATCTTAGCACCATACTTCTCCGATAAATAATGGTCATAATCCAGTGGGGTATTCACAACCACACCGTTCAAGACCTTATGAGCCTTGATGATATCTTTTGAACTTAACATCTTTTTCTCCTAGACTATTTCATACTTATCGCAATCCATCCTCTTAAAAGAGATGAATTGATTATAAAAGCGAGTTAGTCCCCCAACTCGCCTTCACCTTAATTTGCTATCAATTAGTTATAGATTTTGAATGCATCGTCGTCGTTTTTACCAACGAAAGGCATTGCTTTACGCAATTCTGCACCAACTTTTTCAATTTCAAGGTTAGCTGCTTTTTCACGGTAAGCAGTCAATTTTGGACGTCCAGCTTTATAGTCATTTACAAAGTCATTTGCAAATTTACCATTTTGGATGTCTGCCAAGACAGCTTTCATGTTTTCTTTAACTTGCTCAGTAATCACACGTGGACCTGATACATAGTCACCGTATTCAGCAGTGTTTGAAATAGATTGACGCATTTTCTTGAATCCACCTTCGTAGATCAAGTCAACAATCAATTTCATCTCGTGAAGAACTTCAAAGTAAGCCAATTCTGGGGCGTAGCCTGCTTCTGTCAATACTTCGAAACCAGCTTCGATAAGGGCAGTCAAACCACCGCAAAGTACAGCTTGTTCACCAAACAAATCTTCTTCCGTTTCTTCTTTGTAAGTTGTTTCAAGAAGACCTACACGAGCTGCTCCAACACCTTTACACCAGTCCATAGCAATGTTTTTCGCATTTCCTGTTGCATCTTGATATACTGCGTAAAGAGCTGGAACACCAAATCCTTCTTCATAAGTACGTCGTACCAAGTGTCCTGGTCCTTTAGGTGCACACATGAAAACATCTACATCTGCAGGTACTTTGATAAATTCGAAGTGAATGTTGAAACCATGAGCAAATCCAACTGCGTTTCCAGCTTCCAAGTTTGGAGCGATTTCTGCTTCGTACAATTCTTGTTGGATTTCGTCTGGTGCCAAAATCATGATAACATCAGCCAATTTAGTTGCTTCTGCTACTGTGTAAGTGTCAAATCCATCTTCTTTTGCTTTATCAAAAGATTTACCTGGACGTACACCGATGATGACATCGCGACCTGAATCACGCAAGTTTTGAGCATGCGCATGTCCTTGCGAACCATAACCAATAACGGCGATTTTTTTACCGTCAAGTGCTGCTACTTTAACATCTTTTTCGTATTCCATTTGAACTGCCATAGTTTTTTCTCTCTTTTCTATTATTTATTGCCTTTTAGGCTGGTTTAACAAATTTAAAATATTTCTATACTCAATGAAAATCAAAGAGCAAATTAGGAAGCTAGCCGCAGGCTGTACTTGAGTACGGCAAGGCAAAGCTGACGTGATTTGAAGAGATTTTCGAAGAGTATTAATCACGGGTAAATCCAGTTGCACCAGTTCGAGCAATATTGCGAATACCATATGGTCGAATGACTCGCAATAGAGCTTCACTCTTTTCAGCATTTCCTGTCATCTGAATGGTAATCGAGCTTGGTGCTACGTCTACCACCGTTGCACGGAAAGGTTGAATAATCGCTAGAATCTCAGCTCGCTTCTCAGCTGGCGCTGACATCTTAACCAAAATCACCTCGCGCTCCAAATGAGGCTTGTCTGTAATATCACGAATGCGAATCACATCAATCTGACGATTAAGTTGCTTGATGATTTGCTCCACTTCATCATGAGAAGTAACATCAATAATAATAGTGATACGCGATACATTCGGATCTTCTGTTGCTCCAACAGAGATGCTTTCAATATTAACCTGACGACGAGATAGGACACCTGTAAAGCGATTGAGGACTCCTGAACGATTTTGTAGTTTTGCTGTTAACATTCTACGCATGGAACTTCACCCCCAACATCTCATGATTACTCTTACCAGCTGGTACCATTGGTAGCACCTGTTCCTTACGAGAAATATCTACCTCGATTAGCATAGGAACATCCTCAGTGATAACTTCAAGGTCTTGAGCCAAGGTCTCAGGATTGTCAAACTTATAGTTTTTAATGCCATAAGCTTGCGCCATCAATTGGAAATCTGGAAGGGTATCAAAGACCGACTCAGATGTTCTACCTTCATAGAAGGATTCCTGCCACTGGCGAACCATTCCAAGTGAGTGATTGTTCAGCATAACCACCTTGATTGGCACTTTGTAAATATTCAAAATAGCCAATTCTTGGTTGGTCATTTGGAAACCACCATCCCCAACAAACAAGACTACTTCCTTATCTGGGTTAGCAATTTTAGCTCCAATTGCTGCTGGAATTCCAAATCCCATCGTTCCCAAACCACCTGAAGTCACTAACTGACGTTCATTTTGGTAGGGATAATACTGGGCTGTCCACATTTGGTGTTGTCCTACGTCAGTGACAACAATGGCATCACCATTCGTCAACTCACCGATGCGTTCAATAACAGCTTGCGGTTGAACTACACGCTCTTTCTTATCATAAGAACGAACACGGTTCTTGTCTTTAGTGACTTTTTCAATCCATTTTTCAGTATTGTTATGAACTGTCGGTTCTGCTAGTAACATTTGCAAGGCTTTCTTAGCATCTCCAACTACAGGAATATCTGCACTGATAATCTTGCCAATCTCGGCTGGGTCAATATCAATGTGGGCAACCTTAGCATTCTTAGCGAAAGTCTTAGGATTCCCCGTCAAGCGGTCATCGAAACGACAACCAATACTAATCATAAAGTCCGCTTCCGTCATGGCAATATTAGCTGCGAATGATCGTGCATGCCTCCCATTCCAAGGAAGAGTGGATGACTCGTTGCAATCGTTCCTTGTCCCAAAAGACTGGTTACCACTGGAATTTGATAGCGTTCTGCAAATTCATTTAATTCTGCAGCTGCTTCAGCATAACTAATTCCACCACCAGCTAGCAAGACTGGTTTTTTAGCCTTAGATAATTGCTTTAAGATTTTCTTGATTTGCATATCATTTGGCTCAAGAGTCGGCTGATAGCTTGGTAAATTAACTTCTGGTGAATAGATGAAGTCCGTTTCTAAAGCAGATACGTCTTTAGGTAGGTCAATTACGACTGGCCCTGGTCGACCTGTAGTTGCTATATGAACAGCTTCTGTAATGATACGAGGAATATCAGCTGTCTCACGAACTTGGTAATTGTACTTAGTGATTGGCATGGTAATTCCCACGATGTCTGCCTCCTGAAAGGCATCCTTCCCAATCCCTGCTCGCGCCACCTGACCTGTAAAGACCAAAAGGGGAACACTGTCGCTCATAGCATCCGCAATCCCTGTAATGGCATTTGTTGCTCCTGGTCCGCTAGTGACGACGGCAACACCCAACTTTCCAGTTGATTTGGCATAACCTTCAGCTTCATGCAAACAACCTTGCTCATGGCGTCCTAGAATGTGGCGAATGCCTTTAAAATTATATATCGCATCATAAAAAAAGGCAAGACCGCACCACCAGGATAACCAAAGATGGTATCAATTCCTAAATCACGAAGTGTTTCCAAAACTAGGTCCGACCCCGTCTTAGGAGATTCTAAACTGATTTTCTCCATTGTTCCCCTTTCTCTTCTCTTAAAAATAACTTGTTACTATCATACCATTTTTTCAAAATTTTTCAAGAGAAAAGAAGAAATTTTCTGAATTTTCTATTTTAACGTTTATTTATGAATATTATTCTATTTTTTTATAAGTTTTTAAAAATATAATTCACATTCTTTTGCAACTTATTTCATTTATATTTATATTTCTGTAAATTTCTTTAACTCATTTTTTTATATGAAATTTTTTTGAGCGCACTGCACGTTTGCAGAGTTAATGAAATTTATAATAACTATACAAAAAAGGAAGCCACTAAGTGACTTCCTTTTAGAGCGAGGACAGATTAGTCTTCACCTTTGTTTTTCTTAATGATTTCTTCTTGTACTGACTTAGGTACATCTTCGTAGTGGTCAAATACCATCATGAATGTACCACGTCCTTGAGATGCAGAACGAAGAACTGTTGCGTAACCGAACATTTCAGCAAGTGGAACGTAAGCACGAACGATTTGGCTGTTACCATGTGCTTCCATACCATCTACACGTCCACGACGAGCAGTTACGTGACCCATAACATCACCAAGGTTTTCTTCTGGAACAGTGATTGTTACAAGCATCATTGGCTCAAGGATAGCTGGTTGCGCTGATTTAGCAGCTTCTTTAAGAGCAAGTGAAGCCGCAATCTTGAAGGCAGTTTCAGATGAGTCGACATCGTGGTATGAACCATCGTAAAGCTTAGCTTTAACGTCAACCATTGGGTAACCTGCAAGAACACCGTTAGCCATAGATTCTACCAAACCTTTTTCAACAGCTGGGATAAATTCACGAGGAACCACACCACCGACGATTGCGTTTTCGAATTCGAATCCTTTACCTTCTTCGTTTGGAGTAAATTCAATCCATACATCACCGAATTGACCTTTACCACCAGACTGACGTTTGAAGAATCCACGTGCTTGAGTAGAAGCGCGGAATGTTTCACGGTAAGATACTTGAGGAGCACCTACGTTCGCTTCAACTTTAAACTCACGACGCATACGGTCAACAAGGACGTCAAGGTGAAGCTCACCCATACCTGAGATAACTGTTTCACCAGTTTCAACGTTTGTTTCAACACGGAATGTTGGATCTTCTTCAGCCAATTTTTGAAGAGCGATACCCATCTTATCTTGGTCAGCTTTAGATTTTGGCTCAACCATCAATTGGATAACTGGTTCTGGAACGTTGATTGACTCAAGGATGATTTTAGCTTTTTCATCTGTCAATGAGTCACCAGTTGTAGTATCTTTCAAACCAACGGCAGCAGCGATATCACCTGAGTAAACAGTGTCAATTTCTTGACGGCTGTTGGCGTGCATTTGAAGGATACGTCCGATACGCTCACGTTTACCTTTAGAAGTGTTCAATACGTATGAACCTGATTGAAGAACACCTGAGTAAACACGGAAGAATGTCAAACGACCTACGAATGGGTCAGTCATGATCTTGAAAGCAAGAGCTGCAAATGGCTCTTCGTCAGAGGCTGGACGAGTTTCTTCAGCGTCTGTGTCTGGGTTAATACCTTTGATTGCTGGGATATCAAGTGGGCTTGGAAGATAGTCGATAACCGCATCAAGCATCAATTGAACACCTTTGTTCTTGAAGGCTGAACCACACAATACTGGGAAGAATTCAACGTTGATAGTCGCTTTACGGATACCAGCTTTCAATTCTTCGTTAGTGATTTCTTCACCTTCGAGGTATTTCATCATCAATTCTTCGTCAGTTTCAGCAACTGCTTCAATCAATTTTTCACGGTATTCTTGAGCTTGGTCAAGGTATTCAGCTGGGATGTCTTCTTCAAGGATATCTGTACCAAGATCGTTAGTATAGATTTCAGCTTTCATCTTGATCAAGTCGATGATACCACGGAAGTCATCTTCAGAACCGATTGGCAATTGGATTGGGTGTGCATTTGCTTGAAGACGATCGTGAAGTGTGCTTACAGAGTAAAGGAAGTCAGCACCGATTTTGTCCATTTTGTTGGCAAATACGATACGTGGAACTCCATACTCAGTTGCTTGACGCCAAACTGTTTCAGTTTGAGGCTCAACACCTGATTGTGAGTCAAGAACGGTAACCGCACCATCCAATACACGAAGAGAACGTTGTACTTCGATTGTGAAGTCCACGTGTCCTGGTGTGTCGATAATGTTTACGCGGTGGTTGTTCCATTGAGCTGTTGTCGCAGCAGATGTGATAGTGATACCACGTTCTTGCTCTTGCTCCATCCAGTCCATTTGTGACGCACCTTCGTGAGTTTCACCGATTTTGTGGATTTTACCAGTGTAGTAAAGAATACGCTCAGTAGTTGTTGTTTTACCAGCATCGACGTGAGCCATGATACCGATATTACGAGTTTTTTCAAGTGAAAATTCGCGTGCCATGAGGTTTGTTTCTCCTATTTATTTTTGATTTCTATTCTATTATAACACGATTTTAATAAAAACGGATAGGCAGGACCTACCCGTTCTCAATGTTTTCATGCTATTGTTGGTTTCAACTTGTAGATTTACAAGTTGAATTGAACTCGGGCTAAAGTTAATTAGCCGATTTGAGCCGGAACGGGATACTGTGTGAAAAAGATAAACTTCCTTGTATTCGTCGAATACTGCGTCAGTTTCCTATTTTCACCTTGCATCCTTACCGTTCCTAGCATCATGATTTTACCAACGGAAGTGTGCGAATGCACGGTTAGCTTCAGCCATACGGTGAGTGTCTTCACGTTTCTTAACAGCTGCACCAGTGTTGTTAGCAGCATCCAAGATTTCTTTTGCAAGACGATCTTGCATTGTGTGTTCACCACGAAGACGAGCGATTGTTACCAACCAACGAAGTCCAAGTGTTGTACGACGTTCTGGACGAACTTCAACTGGGACTTGGTAGTTAGAACCACCAACACGACGTGCACGTACTTCAAGTACAGGCATGATGTTTTCCATAGCTGTTTCAAATACTTCAAGTGCATCGTTTCCAGTAGCTTCTTTGATTTGCTCAAAGGCACCGTAAACGATTGAAGCAGCTGTACCACGTTTACCATCAAGCATAACGCGGTTGATAAGACGAGTAACTAGTTGTGAATTGTAAAGCGGATCTGGCAATACGTCACGTTTTGGAGCTCTATTTTTACGACTCATTTCTCTTTATCCCCTTTCCTTATGCTTTTGGACGTTTAGTACCGTATTTAGAACGGCCTTGTTTACGATCGTTAACACCTGCAGTATCAAGTGCACCACGGACGATATGGTAACGTACCCCTGGAAGGTCTTTTACACGTCCACCACGAAGAAGAACCACGCTGTGTTCTTGCAAGTTGTGTCCGATACCTGGGATGTAGGCAGTAACTTCGATAAGGTTGCTCAAACGTACACGAGCGAATTTACGAAGGGCTGAGTTAGGTTTTTTAGGTGTCATTGTTCCAACACGAGTTGCAACACCACGTTTTTGTGGTGAAGAAACGTTTGTTTGAACTTTTTTATGACTGTTGTAACCAACGTTCAAAGCTGGTGATTTAGATTTTTCTACTTTTGATTTACGCGGTTTGCGAACCAATTGGTTAATTGTAGGCATCTACATTCTCCTGTGTTTTTTTATATTTTTGGTGATGATACACTTGGTGACAGCTATCATCTGTGTGTACTTTTGCAACATTTGTCAGCACGTCCCTGTACACTCTTGAGAGACCAAAAGTAAAAAGTACCGTCTATTATTGTAACAAAATTTTCCCTTGGTTGTCAAGATATTTTTCTTTTTTATTGTTAATTTTAGCTCTTTTGTAGTGCTCCCTAAAAAAGAAAAAGGAGGAATCCCACCCTCCTAAAGTTAGTATTGTTGAATTCAATCCCATCAATTTTAGCACATAATGTTCAAAAAATTATATCATCACAACCAACCAGATTCTTTCGCGATATTAGCTGCCTCTGTTCGATTACCAGCATCAAGTTTTGAAAGAATATTGGTGACATAGTTTCGGACTGTTCCGTTGGATAGATAGAGTTTGTCTGCAATTTCTTGGTTAGAGAAGCCCTGAGCAATTCCCTTTAAAACTGCGATTTCTTGTTCTGTTAATGGATTTGGTTGCATCATCACCACTTCCATCAATTCAGGTGAATACTCCTTGCGTCCCTCAAGGACGGTGTGCAAGGTTTGCATGAGGTCTGCAATGCTTCGTTCTTTTAATACATAAGCATCCACTCCAGCCTTGATCGCACGTTCAAAATACCCAGGACGTTTGAAGGTCGTCACCACAACCACCTTTGTTTCAAGCTTTTCTGCTCGTATCCACTCCAAAACTTCAAGACCTGTCTTAACAGGCATTTCTACGTCAAGGATGGCTATATCTACAGACTCCTTTTCTAATAGTTGGATTGCTTCTTGCCCATTCTTGGCCTGAAAGACAGACTCCACATCTGATTGAAGCGTGAGCAACTGGCACATGGCATCTCGCAACATACTTTGATCTTCTGCGACTAATACTTTCATCTATTTTCTCTCCTTATAAGGTAGTCGAACCTGAACTTCTGTCGGTTGTTTCCAACTAATTACCTTTACTTCTCCCGAAAATGGAAGAACACGATCTCGAACTGTATGGAGGTCATCCCCCTTTATAGAAGTAAAGCCACAGCCATCATCTCTCACTGTTAGAATGAGTTCTTTCTCTGTCCGTTCTAATTTTAAGTAGACTTTAGACGCTTTAGCATGTTTGATGATATTGGTCACTAATTCAAGCAAAATCATGGAAGCAGTTGACTCCAATTCCTGAGTTAAGCTAGCTGTATCTAGTTGATTAGCTATTTCCACCTCAATTCCAGCAATTTCTAACATCTTTTTCACAGTCTCTAGCTCGGATGTCAAAGTTCTAGACTTAAGATTTTCCACAATGGTTCGCACTTCACGCATTGATTCTTTGCTAATTTGCTGTATTTCTCTTAATTCCTTTTCCACCTGTGGATAAGCCTGTATTTGAAATAACTGCAAGGCTAGATCAGTTTTAACACTAAGCATAGCAAAGGTATGCCCCAGACTATCATGCAAATCTTGACCGATACGACTGCGTTCATTTTCAGCAAGCAATAGATTTATCTGGGCATTTTGCTTAGCCTGAGCTTCTTTCAAATCCTCCACAATACGAATCCGAACCAAGCCAAAAGTCATTAAATCGATAAAAGTGAGAATTCCAAGTAGATAGACTAGAAACTCAACTTCAACTTCCTGAAAAATCAAAAGTTGCCCCACAATAAGGACTTGAGCAAGGAGAAAAGTTCGGACATGTAAAGAATTAAAACTACGTACGCCGAAATGATAAATTAAGAGATTGGCAAGGAAAAAGAAGAACCAGATATAATTTACACCAACAAAGGCAGTATAGCCAGCTACATAGGCTAGCATGATAACCCAACAGAGCCAGGATAAACGCTGACTCTTGGTGGTTAAAACGCCTAAGTAAGCCAAGACAAATAGAATATCAATCAACAAATGCCAGCTAGGAAGCTCCCCAGTCACTACAGGAACGATGGGAAAAACCATAAAAATCAAACTGGCCCAATACATATAATCTATGCTTTTCAGTCTTACAAGCATTAAGAATTCTCCTTATGACCTTGAAGGTAAATGGTCAAACCAAATAAAATTGCTGAAAAAACAAGTAGATAAACTGTAGCTGATAGATTGATGCCATCCTCGTTTAAGAAGGTCTTGAGCAACTCCATCAACTGATAAGTTGGTAGACACTTCCCGATTGCTTGCATCCAGTCTGGAAATAAAGAGATGGGCATCCAGAGTCCGCCTAAAACAGCCAAGCCTAGATAGAGAAGATTGCCCACGACAGACATCAGTTGACTAGAAGGCAAGAGTGTCAAGGTCAAGCCAAGCGCTACAAAAGCTACACTTCCTACTATCAGCAAGAGCGCAGCCCCAATCCAGCTTCCTAAAGGCATATCCACACCTCTGACCAAGTGCCCAACTGAGAAAACAACCAGGATTGAGACCAGATAATCAACCATCATACTTGTTATCTTTGATAGATAATATTCTACCATATTTACAGGGGTATGGCGCAATGTTTTCTGCCAGTTGTTGATTTTATCTGTATGTAAAACAGCTGGGAATGAAAACATAGCTGTCGACATCATGGAAAAGGCTGTCATGGAGATGAGGTAATCACGCATAAAATTAGCTGGTCCATCAGGTGTGTCCTGGTACATGCCTGAAAAGAATAAATAGAAGGCTGTCGGCATCCCTACGGATAATAGATAATAGACTAATTGTCGTTTGGTCAATAGAAATTCTATCTTATTTAATGCTATCCATCGTTTCATCTTAGCCATCTCCCTTTTGTGTTTCTTCAAAGATTGTATCTAGCAAACTACGGTTATTAACTTCGATTTCTTGTATGCTACATCCTGCTTGAACTAACAGTTCCCAAAAAGCATCCGCTTCTCGTGTGACTACTTGCAAAGCATCTTGTTTTTGTGACCAGTTTTCAACCAAGTTAGACTGCTCAATGACTTCCTTGTATGCTAGAGGAAGGATAAAGTGCTTTTCAATCTCCTCACTGCGCATGGCTAGAGGTGTTGTATCGCGAATCAACTCTCCCTTATTCAAGACCAAGATTCGGTCCGCTGTATGCTCTACCTCTTCGATATAATGGGAGGAATAGAGAATGGTAACTCCCTTAGCTTTTAGTTCCTGAACAATTTCCCAAAAGCCTTGACGAGTTGAAGTATCCATGGCAGCAGTTGGTTCATCTAAAAAGACAAGCTTTGGTCGCCCAATCAAGGTCAAGACAAAAGAGAAAAGACGCTTTTGCCCACCTGACAATTTTTCTGCAAATTGCTCTTTTTGTTGCTTGTCAAACTGCAATAGTTGATCGATCTCCTGGTTGCTCAAGGGATTTGGATAGATACGTTGAAAGAAAACAATCAACTCTTTTACCTTTAATTTCTGAACGATGACATTTTCTTGAGGGAGGTAGGATCTTGTGTAGTCTAACTTAGAGCTCGTCACTGGCAAGCCTTGGATGGATACTTGACCGCTGGAGACCAATTTATCTCCGAGCAAACAATCCAAGAGTGTTGTCTTTCCAGCACCATTTGGCCCAATCAAGGCGACGCATTCACCTTCAGCTACCTCAAAGGAAATATCCTTCAAAATAGCTTTACCCTTGATGCTTTTATGCAAGCCTTGTACCTTAATCATGTTCATGATATTCTCCTTTCAGCCATTCCATCCCTATAGGAAAGGCGATAAAAATCATAAATCCTAATCCCCAGGCACCACGGATGAATTGGTGAAGGAAGGCTTGATCAAACCAACCTGTAAACATTTCTACCAACCATACCACTAGTGATAGTCCAATAAAAAGATAGAGAATCGCTTTTTTCATTTTTCAAACTCCTTTTTCACATCTGAGACCAATTTCAAGCCTTCTCGGATAAGCCAAGACATCATGCCAAATCCTGCAAACAACTCCCAAGGAAAATGATAGAAGGCTTCATCCAATCCTGAAAACATGAGATAAGTCATGACTCCTGCTGCTACTAAACTCATTGCGACAATCATTTTATTTTTCATCTCTTCTTCCTCCATTTCATACTTCAATTATAGTCCTTTGAAGTTAGCGGAGCTAGAAGCTTCTGTCACTAAGAAATATGACAAATGTCATAAAAAAAAGAAAGTTGCAAAATCAACTTTCTTTTTAATCTATTAAATTTTTATTCCACACTAAATAGGTATGGGTAAACTGGTTGTTGGCCTTGGTGGATTTCGACTTCAACATCTTCGAATTCTTCTGCGATTTCTTGAGCAATTTCATTGGCAAGTTCTTCACTTCCGTCTTCACCGACATAGAAGGTTACGATTTCACTATCTTCATCCAACATATGTTTCAAGGTTTCTGTCAAGGTTTGGTGCATATCAGGGTTTGACACGAGGATTTTCCCATCAACCATACCAAGATTATCGTTTTCATGGATTTCTAAACCATCGATTGTTGTATCACGAACAGCTGTTGTGACGCTTCCACTAACAACATCGCTAAGAGCAGCAGTCATACGCTCTTGGTTTTCTTCGATGGACTTGCTTGGGTCAAAGGCAAGAAGACTTGTCAAACCTTGAGGAAGAGTGCGAGCTTCCACCACTACTGCTGGTTGCTCTAAAACTTCTGCTGCAGATTGAGCTGCCATGAAGATGTTTTTGTTGTTTGGCAGGAAGATGATGTTACGAGCGTTGACCTGTTCAACAGCCTTGATAAAGTCTTCTGTTGAAGGGTTCATGGTTTGACCGCCTTCGATAACATAATCCACACCTTGAGAACGGAAGATATCTGCTAAACCTTTACCAGCCACTACAGCAATCAAAGCATACTCTTTTTTTCTTCAGCTGGTTTGCTAACTTGAGCAGCTTCTTTTCTCAACCTGTGCTTCGTGTTGGTTACGCATATTGTCAACTTTTTACCTTGACCAAGCTACCATATTTGAGACCTTCTTGCATAACAAGACCTGGATCTTCTGTATGGACATGGACTTTAGACGATTTCATCATCATTGACAACAAGGAGAGAATCCCCAAGTTCATTCAAGTAGTTACGGAATTCTTCATAGTCAAAATCTTTAGCATAGGTTGGGCCTTGCTTAAGAGCTACCATGATTTCAGTACAGTAACCAAAGGTGATGTCCTCAGTCGCTACATGACCAGCTACAGACTTATGATGTTCTGCATTGATCATCTCACTCATGTTGGCAGGAGTCGCTACAAAGTCCTCAGATGCGATATATTCACCAGTAAGGGCTGAAAGGAAACCTTCGTAGATAAAGACCAGTCCTTGACCACCTGAGTCCACAACGCCAACTTCTTTCAAGACTGGAAGCATGTCTGGTGTTTTAGCTAGAGCTGTTTTAGCACCTTCCAAGGCTGCGCGCATGACTTCAACAGCATCATCTGTTTGCTCAGCTTTTTTCTTAGCACCGATAGCAGCCCCACGAGAAACTGTCAAAATCGTTCCTTCAACTGGTTTCATCACTGCCTTATAGGCAACTTCTACACCTGATTGGAAGGCAAGAGCCAAGTCTTGACCTGTTAACTCGTCTTTATCCTTGATAGCTTGTGAAAATCCACGGAAAAGCTGAGACGTAATAACGCCTGAGTTTCCACGCGCACCCATCAAAAGACCCTTGGCAAGAATGCTCGCTACCTCGCCAACTGTAGAAGCTGGCTTGTCTGCAACTTCTTTAGCTCCATTTTCAATGGTCATTCCCATGTTTGTTCCAGTATCTCCATCCGGAACTGGAAAGACGTTTAATGAATTGACATATTCAGCTTGCTTATTCAAACGAGTTGATGCAGCCTGCACCATTTCTTGAAATAAGCTAGTAGTAATTTTTGACACGGTTATTCTCCTACAACTTTGATATTTTGAATGTAGACATTTACAGTCTGAGCAGTAATTCCAAGTTGGTTTTCCAAACTAAAACGAACACGCTCTTGAATGTTTTTTGACACTTCGCTAATCTTTGTTCCGTAGCTCAACACGGTATATACATCAACTGCAATACTGCCATCTTCGGTCGCTTTTACGACGACACCTTTGGAATAATTTTCCTTACCTAGAAGGGCTTGGAAATTATCTTTGAGGGCTTTTTTACTAGCCATACCGACCACACCAAAAATCTCAGTTGTTGCACCGCCTACGACAGTTGCAATCACTTCATCTGTTAGTTCGATTTGACCATCTTTTGTATTAATTTTTACAGTCATCCTTTTTACCTCAACTAGTTGATACTCTATTTTATCATATTTCAGCCCAAGTGTAAAAGCAGAATACTGTATCAGCGGATATTTACTCTATTTTTCAAATGATTTTATATCTACAGTAAAAGAAAAAAGACCCTAAGGTCTCCTTACTTTTATTATTAAACGCGTTCAACTTTACCTGATTTCAAAGCACGAGCTGAAGCCCAAACTTTTTTAGGTTTACCATCGATAAGAACAGTAACTTTGAAGGTTTGGTTTTACGGCACGTTTTGTTTGGTTCATCGCGTGTGAACGGTTGTTTCCTGATACAGTCTTACGACCTGTAAAGTAACATACTTTAGCCATTGTGTTTTCCTCCTATTAGATCTAATATAGCGGATGTGCTAGCACCACATACCGTACTATGTTATCACACTTTCTTCATTTTTGCAAGGGAATTGGAAGATTTTTTTATTTAACGTAGACAACACCAAGTTTGCCAAAAGCCACATCTCCACGGATAATCAAGGTTTTGCTGGTTGGGGCTAGAGGAGTATCTGCCTTGGCTACGCCACAGAAAGTTTCTACCTTTAAATCAACTCCCCAATGTTGAGGAACATAGATAACTGCATTCCCAAAACCGACTTCCATCTTTCAAGGGTTGCGATATCTCCCTAAACATCTCTGCATTGTCATAATATATCTTGGCATTGCCAAAACCAACTTCTACTTGATCTTCTACCAATTCTTGGTCTTGCTTGTAGAAAGTCCCAGTCCCAAAAAGCGACTTCCTTATCTATAAGAATGGTCTTTTTCACCATCATACCACCATTTTTTTCCCATTCCAAGTTCTGTTAGAATGAGTGAGTGGCTGACACCCATTACGATTAAAAATACTAGCCCAAAACAGTGACTGATTGGGAGATAGGTAAAATGTCATAAAAAGTGATTCGCAATCATTTAAGGCTACTAGAGCTGTAAAAAGTAGCTGATGTCAATGACGACGCAAAGCAAAAGCTCAACTGATTGATAGGCAAAAATGCAATACAGATGCAAGGGCCATACTTTGCTCTCCAGGATGAAGGGATTCCAAAATTCCCTGCAATAATATCCATGAATCCATGCCGCCAAAATAAGCAACACAATACCAAATGCTTTCTTTTTCATGTTCTTACCTCATGTTTCTTAGATTTTCTTTTAGGAGGGATTGGTAATGTCGTGAGACATGAACCTCCTTATGGGTCTGATAAAAGGAAATGGTGCCCGTTCCTGAAAAGGACTTGTCCACCGAATAGACTTGCCTAATATTAGCAATAGTCGACTTGGATACCCGACTAAAATAACGAGGAAGGATAGACTCTAACTCATAGAGTTTGAGCCGAACTTCGTAGGCATCTTTCTGGGTATGGGCATAAATCTTGTTCCCCTCTGTTTCAAAGAAGAGGATTTCCAACAAGTCCAGATAATACTCACCCGTCCCCTTGTAAAAAATCAACCTAGGAGACTTGGACTCTTGTAAGATCCGCTGTAAATCCGCAATCTCATCTGTCAAGGTTGCTGCCTTGATGACAATTTCAGTTTCTTCTAAATTGCTGTCAATTTCGATTCGTAACTTCATTCCATCTCCTTTCTGACTCTACTATATCAAAGGTAAAATAAGAAAACAAGAGCAAAAAAGCAAGTGGTTACTTTAGACCAGTAAGTGGTTGTAGGACCAACCTAACTTACAGGTCAAAATAGAAAGAAAATCACACCCCACACAAGAGCAAAAATATAACCAACTACTACATCCTTGGGATAATGCACGCCACCTGAGACTCTCACGAGACCGAGGAGGGCTGACAAGACCAACAAAATAACCCCTAGAGATAAACTAGCATGAAAGCAAGCCATGGAGATAATGGTTGCTGAAAAGACATGACGACTGGGCATTGACTGACCAGGACTATCTCTGTCAAGCAAGGGTTTAATATCCCATTCCTCATAAGGCCGAGGGGCATTGATTTTCTTACGAAGAAAGGACAAAATCACAAAGCCTGACGCAGGGATACACACATAGATCAAGACCTGTTTACCAAGTCCTTCTTGGAAATAGGTAGTGGCTAACAAGGTTAGATAAACTATAGGCATAACTACTGTCATGAAACCGATTGAAAGTTCTTAACAAGCTCAGAAGAAAGGGTTTATTTTTCAATGTTAGTAGCCATGTGGTCATACCATTCTTGATAATTTTTCATATATTTTCTCATCACTTACTCAAATTTTGCTTGCAGGGAAGCACTTGTCTTCTAGTATAGTGCAGAAAAAGAAGGCCGTCAAGCCTTCTTTGGGTTTATTCTTCTGCTTCATCTTCTGTAAATTGACTGTTATAGAGGTCAGCGTAGAAACCAGCTTGTGCCATCAGCTCATCATGATTTCCTTGCTCGATGATATTTGCCATCTTTCATGACAAGAATCAAATCAGCATTTCGGATAGTAGACAAGCGGTGGGCGATGACAAAGGAAGTTCTTCCCTCCATCAAACGGTCCATGGCTTTCTGGATCAATTCCTCAGTACGGGTATCAACCGAAGAGGTCGCCTCATCCAAAATCAAGAGTGGCGCATCTTTCAGCAAAGCACGAGCGATGGTCAAGAGTTGTTTTTGTCCGACAGACAAGGTTACTGTATCATCCAAGACAGTATCGTAACCATCTGGTAGCGTCATGATAAAGTGGTGAATCCCCACAGCCTTGCTGGCTTCAATCACGCGCTCATCACTAATATCCTTTTGGTTATAGATAAGATTGTCTCGGATAGTGCCTTCAAAGAGCCAGGTGTCCTGCAAGACCATTGAAAAGGCATCGTGTACTTCCGAACGCTTCATCTCCTTGGTATCGACACCATCGATACTGATGCTTCCCTTATCAATCTCATAAAACTTCATCAAAAGATTGACAATGGTTGTCTTACCAGCTCCGGTCGGTCCGACAATGGCAACCTTTTGACCTGCATGAGCAGTCGCAGAAAAGTCATTAATGATGGTTCGCTCTGGTGTGTAACCAAAGGAGACTCGATCAAAGACTACTTGACCTTTCATATCGCTCAATTGTCTTTCTTTATGAGATTCATCTTCCATTTCCTCTTCACCTAAGAATTCGAAGACACGTCCCATGGCTGCACTAGCCTGCTGAAGACTAGTAATCCCTTGGGCAATTTGTGAAAGAGGCTGAGAAAAGATACGAACGTAGGCCATAAAGGCAACGATAATCCCGATACTAATCTGCCCATTCAGAGCTAAGGCTGCACCAACGATAATCACTAAGGCATAGCTAAAGTTCCCAATAAACATCATAATCGGCATCATAATCCCTGAAATAAACTGAGATTTCCAGATACTGTCATACAGACGATGGTTTAATTTCGCAAACTCTTCTTTCGTGCTCTCGATAGCATTGTAGCTGGTCACCACATTATGACCAGAGTACATTTCTTCCACATAACCATTTACAGCTGCCAAATCCTGTTGCTGACTCTTAAAGAAGCCCTGGGATTTGCCCATAAAGACAGACACGAAAGCAAAACCGATAAGGGTTGAAACAACCGTCACCAAGGCTAAAATCCAGTTCATGCCAAACATGGTTACCAAGACTGCTAAAACCAGTAAACTAGATGAGAGAACTGTTCCTAGACTTTGATTGAGGGACTGGGCTGCAGTGTCAACGTCATTGGTTACACGAGACAAGGTATCCCCTTGAGAGTGTCCATCAAAATATCTCAATGGTAGGCGATTAATTTTCTCTGCAATGGCTCTTCTCAAACGCTCTGAAAAACGTTGAATGGCTGTTGTAAACAGAAAGGCCTGCAAATAATTTGATAAAAGCCCAATCACATAAATCACGGCCAAAAAACCACCAATGGCTGCAACCGCCACGACATCCACACTTGTTCCCAGACCACTTGCAATGATATTGGTCATTTCCTTGATACGGGTTGGACCATATACAGTAATGATATTGGATACGATTGTTGCTAGAAAGGCGATTAGAAGGGCAAACTGGAGACCTGCAAGATAGGGTTTACTCTGTTTCCAAAGAGACATTTTTTTATTTTCCATGTTCCAATTCCTCCTTCGATAGTTGTGAATAGGCAATTTCTTGGTAAACTTCGTTATTAGCTAGAAGTTCCTTGTGGGTGCCTTGTCCCACGACTTTACCTTGATCCAAGACCAAATCAAATCTGCATCCATAATCGTTGAAATACGCTGTGCGACAATGAGCTTGGTCATAGACTTGGTTTTCTCTGCTAACTCTTGGCGTAGGACACGGTCTGTCTTGTAGTCCAAGGCTGAGAAGGAGTCATCAAAGATGAGGATTTCTGGCTTCCGAGCCAAGGCACGCGCAATGGCCAGACGCTGTCTTTGACCACCTGAGAAGTTGGTTCCTCCTTGGGCCACTTCTGACTCTAAGCCCGCTTCCTTGTCTTCGATAAAGTTCTTAGACTGGGCCAATTCCAAAGCCTGCCACATAGCCTGCTCACTAAGTGGTGTTTCTTGACTCTGTCCAAAGTCTAAATTGCCCTTGACATCACCTGAAAAGAGAACCGCTTTCTGAGGAATATAACCAACCTTGTTGCGCAAATCTTCCAAGTCATAGTCTTGAACATTGACACCGTCCACCAGAATTTCTCCTGCTGATACATCGTAGAAACGTGGAATCAGATTGACCAGAGTTGATTTACCAGAACCTGTTGACCCAATAAAGGCCACTGTTTGACCAGCTTCTGCTCTAAAAGCTAACATGCTCAATAACCGCCTCCGAATTTGCCGCATAGCGGAAGGTCACATCCTTAAACTCGACCTGACCTTTGAGGTTTTCATCAGCCAGCTGCACTTGAGCAGGGTTTTGGATAGAAGAATGCAAATCTAGAACCTGATTAATCCGCTTAGCAGAGACCATAGTTCGAGGAAGAACGATGAAGAGCGCCCCCATGAGAAGGAAGCCCATAACAACCTGCATGGCATAAGACATGAAAACAACCATGTCACTAAAGAGAGGCAGACGCGCTATCGGAGCAGCGTCGTTAATCACATAGGCCCCAATCCAGTAAATCGCCACACTCAAACCACTTGAAATCCCCATCATGATAGGGTTCAAAATAGCCATAAGACGGTTGACAAACAAATTCAAGCGTGTCAATTCATCATTTGTTGCTGCAAATTTTGTCATTTTGGTAATCTTCAGCATTGTAGGCACGAACGACGCGAATACCTGTTAAACTTTCACGAGTGATACTGTTCAGTTTATCTGTCAGCCCCTGAATCAAGGACTGTTTTGGAAAGGCTAGCGTCATCAAAACGGTCGTCATCAAAACATTGACAATCACTGCCACAAGTACGGCCCAGAGCCAGTATTCTGAATGACCTAAAATCTTCCCGATAGCCCAGATAGCCATAATTGGACCACGCGTAACCACTTGTAGGCCCATGGTAATCAGCATCTGGACTTGGGTAATATCATTGGTGGTACGAGTTAAGAGACTAGGAATAGAGAATTTCTTAATCTCTGTCTGCGAGTAATCCAAAACTCGGTTAAAAATATCACTTCTCAACCTACTAGTATAGGAAGCAGCAACTCTGGAAGCAAAAAATCCAACTGCAACTGCGGATAAGAAGGCTAGAAAGGACATTCCCACCATCATACCTGCTGGTTGCCATAACTCATCCAAGTTGGTAGCCTGAGTTCCTAGTAAATCCGTGATTTTAGAGATATAGGTCGGCACTTCCAACTCTAGATAAACTGAAAAGCAGGTAAAGAGAATGGCTAGTAAAATCATCCCCCATTCTTTTCCACTAATTCGTTTTGCTAATTTCTTCATTATCTCCTCCTATTCTCTTGATATTTTTCCTGTAGTTGACCGAGGACTTTCTCAAAAAAATCAGTAATTCATCTTCATCTACGTCTTCTATCAACTGCTTGTCAATGCGTTTCAAAAAAGGCCTTAACCTGCTTGCATTTGAGAACGCGATTTGTCCGTCAGACGAACAAACTTAGCCCGCTTATCGCTAGGACTCGCCTCCAATTCCACCAAACCATTTTGCACCATACGCTTGACCAAATTACTAGCAACAGACTTGGTAATATTGAGTTCCTGCTCGATATCTTTAATCAAGACCAAGTCTTGGTTTTTCTCACGATTATCCAAAAAACGCACAACCTGACCTTGAGGCCCACCCATAAATTCAATACCACAACGTTTGGCTTCCTTTTGTACCATCAAATGAATCTGGTGACCAAAACGCTTAAAGACTAACATCGGTTTATCCATACTAACTCCTTTTTAACTATCACATTTAGTTCTCCTAGGAACTAAATAAGTTTTCATGAGAACTATTTTACCACTTTTCAGAAAAGAGATGTCAAGAAAAAAGTTTCCATGAGAACTAATTTGTAGATAAAAAAACTCCCAAGTGAGTTTCTCACTTAGGATCATGTTTTCTAGGTTAAATTAGAATCCATCTACGTTCGTATAAATCTTTTGTACGTCTTCGTCGTCTTCAAGAACGCTGTAAAGTTTTTCAAAGGTTTCAAGGTCATCCCCTGACAATTCCACTTCTGACTGAGGAATCATTTCCAATTCAGTCACTTGGAATTCTTCGATACCTGACTCACGAAGGGCAACGATAGCCTTATGAAGGTCAGTTGGAGCTGTGTAAACTGTGATTGTCCCTTCTTCTGCTTCTACATCATCCACATCCACATCTGCTTCTAGCAATTGCTCAAAGACTGCGTCCGCCTCTTCACCTGCAAATACAATAACACCCTTGTTATCGAAGAGGTATGAAACCGAACCTGAAGCACCCATGTTTCCGCCATTTTTACCAAAAGCTGCACGGACATTAGCCGCTGTACGGTTAACGTTTGAAGTCAAAGTATCCACGATCAACATAGAACCATTTGGTCCAAAACCTTCGTAACGTCCTTCTGTAAAGGTTTCGTCTGTGTTTCCTTTAGCCTTGTCCAAAGCCTTATCGATAACGTGTTTTGGCACTTGGGCTTGTTTAGCTCGGTCGATAACGAATTTCAAAGGCTGAGTTTGATTCTGGATCTGGATCACCTTTTTTAGCTGCTACATAGATTTCTACACCAAATTTTGCATATACTTTAGAGTTAGCTCCATCTTTAGCCGTTTTCTTGGCTACGATATTGGCCCATTTACGTCCCATTAGGAATCTCCTTTTTTCACATTTTAATCTTTCTTATTATAACACAAGTTTTTTCGATTTTCACTAGAGGAAATGGATTTTAATTTCAGCAAATCCAACTAGGATAGCACTTTTGTTGCCAAGATTTCCTTGCCTTCTTTGATCAAGGGGTGACGAAACAGTGAGAAATACAGTTGGATGGTCATGGCAACCCAGATAAGGGGTTCGCAAAGGATAACTCCCTTATAGCCTGCCCAAGGAATAATCAAGACCACAAAAGCGATTTTTCCCGATTAGTTCTATAAAGCTAGAAACCAGAGGAAGGACTTTTTGCCCCAAGCCCTGCAAGCAATTGCGATAAATCAGCAAGAGACTCAAAATTGGGATAAAAGGCTGAACTGATTTGCAAGTACAGACTACCATTTTCTACCAAAGTAGCTATCCGTCGAACTAGCCAAGAAGGAAACCAAGGCTGGACTGGCAAAAAAGAGGAAGATACAAACAAACACTGCCCAGGACATACTTAAACGACTGCCGATTCGAAGACCTTGAACAATACGGTCTGGGCGCTTAGCACCTAAATTCTGCGAAGCAAAGGTCGTCATCGAAGCAGAAATAGCAGTCATAGGAAGAAGGGCGAAGGCCATAATCCGTCGAGCTGCCGTCTGGGCACTGATAATCACCGCCCCAAAAGTATTAACAGAAGACTGTAAAATCACGCTACCGATAGATACAACGGAACTCATCAAGCCCATAGCCAAACCTTGCTCCAAAAGATCCGCATATAAGTCCTTGTCCCATTTGAAATGCTTAAACTGAGGCAAAAGTTCTGGCACACTCTTACGGATATAGTAAAAGCAGAGAACCGCTGATAAACCCTGCGAAATAATAGTTGCAAGTCCTGCTGATTGAACTCCTAACTGCAGTTGTGTAATGAAATACAAGTCAAGAACTACATTGACAAGGGCAGAGAAAATCAGAAAGCCAAGGGCTGCTAGACTGTCCCCAATGGACCGCAACAAGCCTGCAAAAAGATTATAGGCAAAGCTGACACCTACACAGGTCACAATCATAGAAATATATTGATAGGATTGGGGAAGGATTTCTGCAGGGGTATCTAGGTATTGCAAGAGAGGATATAAACCAAGAAAGCCCAGCAACATCACTACAATACTCAAAAGAGCTCCTAAAATCCAAGTGGCTGCTACTGCTTCCTTGATTTTGGTGAAATTCCTAGCCCCATAATAGCGGGCAATGACAATCCCCATTCCATTACCAACACCAAGCGTAAAGCCTATAATCAAGTCAAAAATGGCAGTTGTCGCCCCTACTGCAGCCAAGGAATCTTGACCAAGAAATCGTCCAACAATCAAGACATCAGCAGTGTTATAGAGTTGTTGAAAAGATATTGGACAACAAGATTGGGAAGGCAAAACTCAAAAGCGAGGGAAGAATCGGACCATGAATCAGGTCCACTGTTCGTTTTTTATTCATAAGGCTATTATATCAGCTTTCTAGAGGAGCGACAAGAAACAGCAAATCATAACTAATCTGAAAACTTGAACAAAGCAACGAAAAAGCAGTGGATTTCTCCACTACTTTAATAGCTTATTCTTCAATTTCGATTTCAAGTTCGTCGCCTAGGTCAAGAGTTACTTCTTCATTCACTGAATCTGCTTGAACTGCGTCATCTTTTTTAGTTTCAACACCTTCTACAGAAGCTTCTTCTCCATCAATCAAACCAAATTGAACACGGACTTGATGGTCAATTTCATCAAAGATTTCTGGATTATCTGCCAAGTATTTCTTAGCATTTTCAGAACCTTGCCCGATTTTCTCATCCTTGTAAGAGTACCAAGCTCCTGCTTTTTTGATGATATCCAAATCGCTTGCAATCTTCAAAAGCTCACCGGTCTTAGAAATCCCTTCTCCGTACATGATTTCAACAAAGGCTTCCTTAAATGGTGGAGCTACCTTGTTTTTCACGACCTTGATTTTAGTTTCTTTACCGACATTGGTGTCTTTTTGGTCACCAGTTCCCTTGATTTGTGTGCTTCCACGAACATCCAAACGGACTGATGCGTAGAATTTCAGAGCACGTCCACCAGGAGTTGTTTCTGGATTTCCAAACATGACCCCAACTTTTTCACGCAATTGGTTGATAAAGATGGCAATTGTTTTGGTTTTATTGATAGAAGCACCAAGTTTACGCATAGCCTGGCTCATCATACGAGCCTGCAAACCAACGTGGCTATCTCCGATATCGCCATCAATTTCCGCACGAGGGACAAGGGCCGCAACTGAGTCGACTACAACAAGATCCACAGCACCTGAGTCAATCAATTTTCCTGCAATCTCAAGACCTTGCTCTCCTGAGTCTGGTTGTGACAAGAGCAATTCGTCAATGTTGACCCCAAGAGCCGCAGCATAAGCTGGATCGAGAGCATGTTCCGCATCGATAAAGGCTGCAATACCACCTTCTTTTTGCGCTTGTGCAACTGCATGAAGGGCAACCGTCGTCTTACCAGATGACTCTGGTCCATAGATTTCAATGATACGTCCCTTAGGATAACCACCTGAACCAAGAGCAATGTCAAGAGCCAAAGAACCTGAGCTCATCACTTGCACCTTTTGCTCGGCACGTTCACCCAAACGCATGATTGAACCCTTACCAAAGTCTTTCTCAATCAATTTAAGAGCGTCATTCAAGGCTTTTTCACGTTCTGCCCCGAATTTTTTTGAAATTTCATCTAATTTTTTTGGTTTTTTCGCCATTCTATTCTCCTACATTCTAATGGTCCTCAGACCTATCTACTATTATATCAAAAGTTAGTCACTTAATAAAGCCTTGCGAACTAGGTTAAAGGCATGCATAACCGCAATGTGACGTACATCTGCTCGACTTCTGCCTCCAATATTGACCTTGATGACTTCAGTTCCATGCTCTTGAGCCAAGCCTATGAAGACTGTCCCAGCTGGGTGCCCTTCTAGGCTATCTGGTCCTGCCACTCCAGTCAAACTAAGGCCAAAATCAGACTGGGTCTTGCTTCGTACCTGCTCAGCCATCTTCTGGGCCGTAAATGCAGACACCACACCATGTTCTTCCAAATCCTTGACAGGAATATCCAACATCTTTGATTTTTCCTTCAGGCTATAGGTTACAAAACCACCCTTAAATATACTGGAAGCACCCGAAAAATCCGCCACGGTAGCTTGGAAAAGACCTGCCGTCAAGCTCTCTGCAGCTGTGATAGTTTTCCCTTGCCTTTTCAGTTCTTCTACCACAATGCTGGCTAAACTAGTTTCTTCCCCATAACCATAGCAAAGTTCTCGTAAACAAATTCCTTCAAAGGTCTGATAATCCAAGATTTGGTTTTCTAAGATATCCAGCCCTCGATTCGCCTCTTCTTGGCTGCTAGCTTTTGTTGACAAGCGCAGTGTTACCTCTCCTGTCTTTGCATAAGGTGCCAAGGTCGGATCTGTCTGATTATCAATCAGATCAGCCAAAATCGTAACCAGCTGACTTTCGCCAATTCCAAAGAAACGAAGAACTCGGGAATACAGCTTGCTCCCTGTCATCAACTTGGGTAGAAGTTGGTTTAAGACCATAGGTTTCAATTCACTTGGTGGACCTGGAAGGACGACGTAGGTCACTCCATTGACTTCCAATATTCCTCCCACAGCCAGCCCTGTTTCGTTTGGCAGTGGAGTCGCTCCTTCTACAATTTGAGCTTGTCTTTCGTTATTCGGTGTTCGGGCATAGTCTGGTCTCTGAGCAAAAAAGATATCCAACTTCTCCTGGGCCTGAGAATCAAAAACTAATGTTTTCCCTAAAAATTTAGCTAGGGTTTGTTTGGTCAAATCGTCCTCAGTTGGCCCCAATCCACCTGTCAAAATCACCAGACTACTACGTTGACTGGCAATCTCAAGAAGGGATAAGAGACGAACTTCATTGTCTCCTACAGCCGTCTGAAAATATACGTCTACTCCAATCTCTGCTAGTTTTTCCGACAAAAACTGAGCATTAGTATTGACAATCTGTCCAGTCAAAATCTCTGTTCCAACAGCAATGATTTCTGCTTTCATGTTTCCTCCTACCTATCTATTCGTATTTTTTTGAAAAAATCGCAGGAAATTTCCCACGATTGATTTTTTATTTATATCAAGAAACGAACTATTCTACTTCATTTGTTACAAAGACGCCTTGTTGTTGATTATCCCCATTATCAACAGGCAACCGTCCAAACAAATCTTCAAATAAGACAACATTTGTTTCAAGCTGAGTGACTTCTTCTTGTCCCAAAGAACGTCGCAATATATTCTGCACTTCCAACATATGCTCTCTAGAAACAATCTGATAAGAAATACCTTGCAACATCTCTCCCTCACCCTTCAACTGTTGTGATTCAATAGTTTTAAACGAATCCTTGTAACCTAACAAGCTTGGAATACTTTTTGCAGATAAATCAATATTAGTCTGCATATTAGTGCTTAGAGCTTTTAAAATAGATTGGTAGTGACTGACACTATTCAAACTAAGAACTTTTTCAACAACTTTTTGAATGACTTCACGTTGTCTCTTTTGACGTCCGTAGTCCCCTTCTGGATCCTGGTAACGCATGCGAGAATAAACAAGCGCTTCTTCTCCATTTATTGTTTGTTCCCCAACGCCAATAGAAATGGTGTTGAATTCTTCTTGGTCACTGATAGAAATCGGGAAACCTAGCGTGTTATTGACGGTAATGCCACCTACTGCATCAACTAATTGTTGCAAGCCTTGCATGTTGACCATAATATAGCGGTCAATATGGATATTCATCATCTTTTGAATAGTTGAAATAGCTAATTCTGCTCCACCACCAGCATAGGCAGCATTTAACTTCGCTTCTTCAATACCTCCATCTTTATGCTGAATTTTAGTCAGAATATCACGTTCCAAACTCAACATCATGGTTTTCTTTGTGTGAGGATTAACGGTCAGCAAAATCATACTGTCACTATTTCCAGCCCACTGATCCGTACGTTCCACATTCCCAGTATCAACTCCCATCAACAGAATAGTCATGGGTTCAGTTGCTTCGATAACCTTGGTTTCTTCCCCAATTTTTTTATATGTTTTTGATAAAGTTTGTGTGCCTTGCTGATAAATGGTATAAGCAAAGACACCCACACCCAAAACTGTCACAGCTAGAAAAGCTAGCACCATTCCAATAATTTTTTTAACCATATTTCTACTAATCTATCAGTCTACCCATCAGGTAAACATCAATAAAATCCCCTTCTTCTATGTACGCACCGCGCTCTTGTCTACCTTCAATTACAAAACCATGCTTTTGATATAGATGAACTGCAGCTTGATTACGAGTTTGGACAGTGAGTTGAAGTCTACGAAGAATACCACTTGCCTGCGCCCATTCTACGACTTCTTCAAGCAATAAACTTCCCAGTCCATTATTCCAATATTTCTTACCAATCACAATAAAGAGATCTCCAATATGACGAACTCTCTTGCGTTGGTCAGCCGTAATATTTACAATACCAGCAATTTTATCATTTAAGAATGCAAGTAAGGTTATCTGATTGTCCCAACTAGCTTGCTTGTTGAGGAATATTGCCATCTCCTCACTGGTCAAGAGAATACCATCTCCGTCTAGACTGGTAAAATCTGTTTCTACACTTACACGATTTAAAAATGATACTAAGGCAGCCGCATCTTCAACTTCTGCTTCCCTAATGAGCAATTCATACTCCATGTTGAAGCTCCTCTAACAATTTCTCAGCTCGCAAACCTTTGGCTTTGAAGTTTAATCTGCGACCATCTTCCTCTTTTAGAATTTCCAATTCTAAATAAGTATCTGGCAAGCATCACCTAGAAGATTTCCCCACTCGATGACAGTCACTCCACCACCAAAGAGAAATTCATCCAAGTCAATAGAATCAGCATCTCCTTCAATACGATAAACATCTAAGTGGTAAAGCGGAAGACGACCTTCATACTCTCTCACGATAGTATAGGTCGGACTCTTAATCATCTGAGAAATCTGTAATCCCTTAGCAAGGCCTTTTGTAAAGGTTGTTTTACCTGCACCCAGTTCTCCAGTTAAAATGAAGACATCATTCTTTTCTAATAAACAGCCCAAACGTTCACCTAAGGACTGTAACTCTTCTTCGCTTTTAGTGTACATATTTCTATTATACCAAAAAGTTATTCTTTGTCGAGATATTATCTGTAAATTCCAAACTATGAATTTAGCTATGAATTATGAGACTTGAACTGGCTCTTGTTCTGATTTTAAAATAGGAACAGTAAAAAGACAACTAATAATATATCTCTCATCAAATGGCTATAAAACGAAACTTCCCAGCGAATAACTTTTGGCACCAACAATCCTAGGAAAAACATTCCCAAGGCAATATAAAATGTCATGGATAATATTGACCAAGGATTTTTGAGAACGATTAAAATAGCTAATCCACTGATAAAACAGAGTCCCTTTTTACCCAAAATCTTTTTCAATCCATGTACATACTTCTGCATAGGCAGAAAGACTAACAAGTCAACACCGAATAAGAAAAAGAAACTCGGTAGAAATACTTCCACAAACTCTTCCACGGATGCATTTCCTTCAAGGAGATGTTCTATGACAATTAAAGCTAAACCTAAAATGTTTACTAAGAGTAACAGAGTATACAAGAGTTGTTTCTTATCTGCTCTAAAAACTGAATAATATTGATTTTGTTGCCCTCTATAGTAGTTTAGTCCTGCCCCAATACTCGCAAGGAGCAACATGCCTACTAAATAATAGAAACAGTTGTGATTTAACATCAAGGACCAAGTCGATAAACTTAAACAAGAACAGCACACAAAGTCCAAAAACCGTCAGCAATAACAAAACTCGAATTTGCTTTTTCATTCTTTCCATCATTCTTCCTCCCTTACTTGCTCTTATTATAGGCTAGAAATCCTCACCATTGCTAGAATATTTCTCAACTGTCAGTTTTCTACTCTAATGCAAAAAAATTTGATGCAAGTAACCCTTACATCAAACTTTTACTATTTTTCTTCAAACCAAAGAGCAATTTCTCGCTTAGCTGACTCTTCTGAATCTGAACCATGTACAACATTTTGGATAACCTCATTTTCTCCAGCCGCTTTTGCAAAATCACCTCGAATAGTTCCTGGTAAAGCTTCTTCTGGGACGAGTCGCACCCATCATGGTCCGCCAAGTTTCGATTACTTTGGGACCAGAAATGATACCCACAAGAATCGGTCCTGAAGTCATAAATTCACGAATCGGTGGGTAAAAACTTTGATCAACCAAGTCCTGATAGTGCTGGTCAATCAACTCTTCTGAAAGCTGTGAACGCAACTCCAATTTTTCGATTGTAAATCCACGTTGTTCGATGCGTTTCAACACTTCACCCACTAATCCTCTTTTTACACCGTCTGGTTTAATGATAAAAAATGTTTGTTCCATACTCGTCTCCTTTGTCAGCTTCTTTCTTTTATACTCTTCGAAAATCTCTTCAAACCACGTCAATGTCTCCTTGCCGTAGGTATGGTTACTGACTTCGTCAGTCTCTATCCACAACCTCAAAACAGTGTTTTGAGCTGACTTCGTCAGTCTCTATCTACAACCTCAAAGCAGTTCTTTGAGCAACCTGCGGCTAGTTTCCTAGTTTGCTCTTTGATTTTCATTGAGTATTATTTTACCATATTTCATGGAAAAATGGAGAAAGTTTTCAGAAAAGAGAAAGAGAACCCGAAGGCTCTCTCATTCTCTTTTATTCTACTGTTTCTTCCACAGTTTCAACGGCAGTATCCACAACTACTTCTGTTGTTTCTTCGTTTCCTTCTTCCTCTACTGGAGGATTAAGGTATTCTTCTTCGTTGATAGCATGTGGTTCAAGGTTACGGTAACGGGCCATACCAGTACCTGCTGGGATGATCTTACCGATGATAACATTTTCTTTAAGTCCAAGGAGATGGTCTTTCTTACCACGGATAGCTGCGTCAGTAAGGACACGAGTTGTTTCCTGGAAGGAAGCCGCTGACAAGAAACTGTTGGTTTCAAGTGAGGCTTTGGTAATTCCCATAAGGACTGGACGACCAGTTGCTGGAACTCCACCTGCGATAAGGACATCTTTGTTGGCATCTGTAAAGTCATTGATATCCATGAGAGTCCCCATAAGAAGATCTGTGTCACCTGGATCCATGACACGGACTTTACGGATCATTTGACGAACCATTACCTCGATGTGTTTGTCACCGATTTCTACCCCTTGGCTACGGTAAACTTTTTGTACTTCACCGAGAAGGTAAGTTTCAACTGACAAGACATCACGAACTGCAAGGAGACGTTTTGGTTGGATAGAACCTTCTGTAAGAGCAGCACCACGCGCTACTTGGTCCCCAACTTCGACACGCATACGAGCTGTAAATGGAACGACATATTCACCTTCGCCAGTTTCACCCTTAACAAAGACTTTCTTAGTACGAGTTGATGCATCTTCTTCGATAGCTGTAACTTGTCCTTTAACCTCTGTGATAACCGCTTCCCCTTTAGGATTGCGGGCTTCAAAGATTTCTTGGACACGAGGAAGACCCTGAGTGATATCGGTATTTGAGGCAACCCCACCCGTGTGGAAGGTACGCATTGTAAGCTGTGTACCAGGTTCCCCGATAGATTGGGCAGCGATTGTACCAACTGCTTCACCAACTTCAACCGCATCACCAGTCGCCAAGTTGATACCATAACAGTGACGGCAGACACCGTGACGAGTGTTACATGTAAATACGGAGCGGATAGTCACTTCTTCCACACCAGCATTGACAATTTCACGCGCCTTGTCTTCTGTAATCAACTCATTTTGGACCAATGATAACTGCACCAGTTTCTGGATGTTTAACAGTTTTCTTAGTGTAACGACCGTTGAGACGTTCTTCGAGAGACTCGATCATCTCTTTTCCTTCTGCGATAGAACGAATCAAGAGACCACGATCTGTTCCACAGTCGTCCTCACGGATGATAACGTCTTGGGCAACGTCAACCAAACGACGAGTCAAGTAACCTGAGTCGGCTGTCTTAAGGGCCGTATCGGTCATACCTTTACGGGCACCGTGAGTTGAGAAGAACATTTCGAGTACTGACAAACCTTCGCGGAAGTTTGAAAGGATTGGCAATTCCATGATACGTCCGTTCGGAGCAGCCATCAGACCACGCATACCGGCAAGCTGTGAGAAGTTTGAGATGTTACCACGGGCTCCTGAGTCCATCATCATAACGATTGGGTTCTTAGGATCTTGGTTGGCAATCAAACGTTTCTCAAGTTTTTCACGAGCAGCACGCCATTCAGCTGTAACGGCATTGTAACGCTCGTCGTCTGTAATCATACCACGACGGAATTGTTTTGTGATTTGTTCTACACGTTTATGTGATTCTTCAATGATTTCAGCCTTGTCATCAACGACTGGGATATCGGCAATACCCACTGTCAATCCTGCAAGAGTTGAGTGGTGGTAACCGAGGTTCTTCATACGGTCAAGTAGGCAGAAGTTTCTGTCGTACGGAAACGTTTGAAGATTTCAGCGATGATATTTCCAAGGTTTTTCTTCTTGAATGGAGGGTTGAGTTCAAGTTTGCTGATTGCTTCCTTGATATCTCCACCAAGTGGCAAGAAGTATTTAGCTGGAACGCCTTCTGTCAAGTTGGCATTGTTTGGTTCTTGCAAGTATGGTAGACCCTCTGGCATGATGTCGTTGAAGAGGATTTTACCAACTGTTGTAAGCAAGACCTTGTGTTTTTGCTCTTCTGTCCATGGTTTGTTGAGGCTATCTGTTGCGATACCAACACGTGAGTGAAGGTGAACATAACCATTACGGTAAGCCATAACCGCTTCGTCACGGTCTTTGAAGACCATTCCTTCACCTTCACGACCAGCTTCTTCCATAGTCAAGTAGTAGTTACCCAAAACCATGTCCTGAGATGGAGTAACAACTGGTTTACCATCTTTGGGGTTCAAGATGTGCTCAGCAGCCAGCATCAAGATACGAGCTTCTGCTTGGGCTTCTTCTGAAAGCGGTACGTGGATGGCCATTTGGTCCCCGTCAAAGTCGGCATTATAGGCTTCACAGACAAGTGGGTGCAAGCGAAGGGCCTTACCATCAATCAAGACTGGCTCGAAAGCTTGGATACCCAAACGGTGAAGGGTCGGTGCGCGGTTCAAAAGCACTGGGTGTTCTTTAATCACTTCTTCAAGAATATCCCAGATACGCTCATCTCCACGTTCCACCAAACGTTTAGCTGCTTTGACGTTTTGCACGATATCACGGGCAACAATTTCACGCATGACGAATGGTTTAAAGAGCTCAATCGCCATTTCACGTGGTACACCACATTGGTACATCTTAAGAGTTGGACCAACTGCGATAACGGAACGTCCTGAGAAATCAACACGTTTACCGAGCAAGTTTTGACGGAAGCGTCCTTGCTTCCCTTTAAGCATGTGGCTCAATGATTTAAGAGGACGACTACCTGGTCCTGTGATTGGACGACCACGACGACCATTGTCAATCAAAGCGTCAACCGCTTCTTGAAGCATACGCTTCTCATTTTGAACGATGATACCTGGTGCATTCAACTCAAGCAAACGAGCCAAACGATTGTTTCGGTTGATAACACGGCGGTACAGGTCGTTCAAGTCAGATGAGGCAAAACGACCACCATCCAACTGCAACATTGGACGAAGATCTGGTGGAATAACTGGAAGGATGTTGAGGATCATCCATTCCGGTTTATTTCCAGACTTGTAAAAGGCATCCAAAAACATCCAAACGACGGATGGCTTTGACACGTTTTTGTCCAGTAGCTGTTTTCAACTCTTCTTTGAGTTCAGCAATTTCTTTTTCAAGATCTACTTGTTTCAAAAGGTCTTGGATGGCTTCGGCACCCATTTTGGCAACGAATGAACCATAACCATACTCACGCAAGCGCTCACGGTATTCGCGCTCTGTCATGATAGACTTGTGCTCAAGTGGTGTATCCTTAGGATCAATCACCACATAAGCAGCAAAGTAGATAACTTCCTCGAGAGCACGAGGGCTCATATCAAGGGTCAAGCCCATACGGCTTGGAATCCCCTTGAAGTACCAGATATGAGATACAGGAGCTTTCAACTCGATGTGCCCCATACGCTCACGACGAACTTTCGTACGCGTTACTTCAACCCCACAGCGGTCACAAACAATTCCTCTGTAACGAATACGTTTGTACTTACCACAAGCACATTCCCAGTCTTTTGTAGGACCAAAGATAACTTCATCAAAGAGTCCTTCACGTTCTGGTTTCAAGGTACGGTAATTGATTGTTTCAGGTTTTTTAACTTCTCCATAAGACCATGAACGGACTTTACTTGGAGAAGCTAGGGTGATTTGCATACTTTTAAAACGATTTACGTCAACCACTATTTCTTCCCTTTCTATTCTAAGTGAGCTACTTATTCTTGTTCAGTAGCTTCTTCTGTTGCTTCCGCTTTTGCACCTTCTTCAGCTTCAAAAGCAGCTTTTGCTTCTTCAGCAGCTTTTTTACGTGCTTTTTCAAGGTCATCTACGTGGATGACATCTTCGTCCATTCCCTCATCAAGATCACGAAGTTCAACTTCTTGATCATCTTCGTCAAGAACACGCATGTCAAGACCAAGTGATTGTAATTCTTTAACAAGAACTCGGAAGGATTCTGGAACACCTGGTTTTGGAATTGGTTTTCCTTTTGTAATAGCTTCATATGCTTTCAAACGTCCATTGATATCGTCAGACTTGTAAGTCAAGATTTCTTGAAGGACATTTGAAGCACCATAGGCTTCAAGCGCCCAAACCTCCATCTCACCGAAACGTTGTCCACCAAACTGAGCCTTACCTCCGAGTGGTTGTTGGGTAACAGTTGAGTAAGGTCCGACTGAACGAGCGTGCAATTTATCGTCAACCATGTGGTGGAGTTTGATCATGTACATGACACCAACTGACACACGGTTATCAAATGGTTCACCAGTACGTCCATCGTAAAGGATAGTCTTAGCATCGCTATCCATACCTGCTTCTTTAACAGTTGACCAAAGATCTTCAGAACTTGCTCCGTCAAAGACTGGTGTTGCGATGTGGATACCAAGAGTACGAGCTGCCATACCAAGGTGGAGCTCCATAACCTGACCGATATTCATACGTGATGGCACCCCAAGTGGGTTCAACATGATATCGACTGGAGTTCCGTCTGGAAGGTAAGGCATATCTTCTACAGGAACGATACGAGAGACAACCCCTTTGTTTCCGTGACGTCCGGCCATCTTATCTCCGACCTTGATCTTACGTTTTTGAGCGATGTAGACACGAACCAGCATGTTAACACCTGATTGCAATTCATCTCCATTTGCACGTGTAAAGATTTTAACATCACGAACGACACCATCGGCACCGTGTGGTACGCGAAGAAGAAGTATCACGCACTTCACGAGATTTATCTCCGAAGATAGCGTGCAAGAGACGTTCTTCAGCTGAAAGGTCTTTCTCACCCTTAGGTGTTACTTTACCTACAAGGATGTCGCCTTCTTTAACCTCAGCACCGATACGGATAATACCCATTTCGTCAAGGTCTTTAAGAGCGTCTTCACCAACGTTTGGAATTTCACGAGTAATTTCTTCAGGCCCAAGCTTTGTATCACGTGTTTCTGATTCGTATTCTTCAAGGTGGACAGATGTATAAACATCGTCTTTCACCAAGCGTTCGCTCATGATAACGGCATCCTCGAAGTTATAACCTTCCCAAGTCATGTAGGCAACGATTGGGTTTTGTCCAAGCGCCATTTCTCCATTTTCCATGGAAGGTCCGTCAGCAATGAAATCGCCTTTTTCAACGACATCGCCAACTTTTACGAGAGTGCGTTGGTTGTAGGCCGTACCTGAATTCGAACGACGGAATTTTTGGATGTGGTAAACGTCCAATGAACCATCTTCACGACGAACTTCTACCTTGTCAGCATCTGCATAGGTAACTTTACCGTCATACTGAGCAATCACAGCCGCTCCAGAGTCATGAGCTGCTTGGTATTCCATACCAGTACCAACGTAAGGTGCTTTTGGATTAATCAATGGCACAGCCTGACGTTGCATGTTGGCTCCCATGAGGGCACGGTTGGAGTCATCGTTTTCCAAGAAAGGAATACATGCTGTCGCAACGGCAACTACCTGTTTTGGTGAAACGTCCATGTAGTCAACAACATTAGCTGGATACTCTTGGTTGACCCCTTGGTGACGTCCCATGACAACTTTCTCAGCAAATGTTCCATCTTCATTCAGACGAGAGTTAGCCTGTGCTACAGTAAATTCATCTTCTTCATCGGCTGTCAACCAAACGATTTCGTTCGTGACAACACCTGTTTCACGGTCAACCTTACGGTATGGTGTTTGAACAAAACCATATTTGTTCAAGTGTCCCGTAAGATGACAAGTTATTGATCAAACCGATGTTAGGTCCTTCAGGTGTCTCGATTGGACACATACGGCCGTAGTGAGTGTAGTGCACGTCACGTACTTCATATCCAGCACGGTCACGTGTCAAACCACCAGGTCCTAAGGCTGACAAACGGCGTTTGTGAGACAACTCAGAAAGTGGGTTGTGTTGGTCCATGAACTGTGACAATTGTGATGAACCAAAGAATTCTTTAACAGCAGCTGTTACAGGACGGATATTGATGATTTGTTGTGGTGTCAAGACTTCGTTGTCTTGAACAGACATACGTTCACGGACATTACGTTCCATACGAGAAAGTCCAAGACGTACTTGGTTGGCAAGCAATTCACCAACCGCACGGATACGACGGTTACCAAGGTGGTCAATATCATCTACACGGCCAATTCCTTCAGCTAAGTTGAGGAAGTAACTCATTTCAGCAAGGATATCTGCAGGAGTGACGATACGAACCTTGTCATCTGGATTGGCATTACCGATGATCGTTACGACACGGTCTGGATCAGTTGGTGCAACAACCTTGAATTTTTGAAGAACAACTGGCTCAGTCACTACCGCTGCATCATTTGGAATGTAGACAATCTTGTTCAAGTCGCCATCCAAATGGCTTTCAATACTTTCAATCACGCTACGAGTCATGATTGTCCCAGCTTCTACCAAGATTTCTCCAGTTTCAGGATCTACCAATGGCTCTGCAATGGTTTGGTTGAGCAAGCGTGTTTTAACATTGAGTTTTTTATTGATTTTGTAACGACCAACTGCTGCCAAGTCATAGCGACGTGGATCAAAGAAACGAGCTACAAGCAAGCTACGTGAGCTTTCAGCAGTCTTAGGCTCACCTGGACGAAGGCGTTCGTAAATTTCTTTCAAAGCTTCGTCTGTACGAGAGTCCATTGGGTTCTTGTGGATATCTTTTTCAACAGTGTTGCGAACCAATTCGCTATCACCAAAGATATCAAAGATTTCATCATCACCTGAGAAAACCAAGCGCACGAACCAAGGTTGTAAATGGAATCTTACGAGTACGGTCGATACGAGTATAGGCGATGTCTTTTGAGTCGCTTTCAAGCTCCAACCAAGCTCCACGGTTAGGGATAACAGTCGAACCGTAGCCCACTTTACCGTTTTTATCTACTTTATCGTTAAAGTAAACACCTGGTGAGCGGACCAACTGAGATACGATGATACGTTCACCACCATTGATGATGAAGGTACCCATTTCTGTCATGATTGGGAAATCACCAAAGAAAACTTCTTGGGTCTTGATTTCGCCTGTTTCTTTATTGATCAAGCGGAAGGTTACAAAAATTGGTGCTGAGTAGCTAGCATCATGGATACGAGCTTCTTCTAGCGTGTATTTTGGTTCTTTGATTTCATATCCAACAAATTCCAACTCCATTGTGTCTGTGAAGTTTGAAATTGGCAATACATCTTCAAACACTTCCTTCAGACCATGGTCTAGGAAAGCTTTGAATGAGTCAGTTTGAATTTCAATCAAATTTGGTAAGTCAAGAACTTCTTTGATTCTTGAAAAAAACTACGACAGGTACGATGTTTCCCGTATTGAACGTCATGTCCTGCCAAGATGATTCTCCTTTGTAAATAAGTTCCAAGCCTTGTCAATCAGGCCTTTTCTAATCGTCATATGGTTTGTAAAAACCCCTATCACCGTGTCCTCTTGACTGAAATTTTCAGAATCTTTTAAAGTCTTTGTTACAAATACTAAAAATCCTGAAAAAAAGCACAAAAAGAGCAGCTAAATCTGACTTTTTCAGAAGATTTAACTGCTGTGAGCCTTGTCTGGACAATATTTCAGACAAAACCTACGACAAATGATTACTCATATTATACCCTATTTAGCTAGATTTTTCAAGGGGATTAACGAATTTTTGACAAAAATCTTTTCCTATGAAAAAAAGACTGGCTAAATCGTAACAAAAATCTGTTGCGATTTTTTTCTTTTTATTTTAATTTTCAAGAAAAACGCTTGCATATTATTTTACTACATGCTATACTGATAAAGAAATTCATTTATAGGAGAATGATTATGAGAAAAACACCATCTCACACTGAGAAAAAAATGGTTTACAGCATCCGTTCCCTCAAGAATGGAACTGGTTCTGTCCTTATCGGAGCAAGCCTTGTTCTGCTTGCCATGGCTACACCAACTATCTCAGCCAAGGAAAATACTACAACCACTAACGCAAGTAATAGTGAAACTACTACTGCCCTTACTCAACCTCTTACTGATACAGCAGTTAACTCTGGTAAAAACGAAAGTGATATTTCTTCGCCTAAAAATGCAAACGCTTCCCTAGAAAAATCAGAAGAAAAACCTGCAACAGAGACAACCACTCCTGCTGCAACTCCAGCTGATTCAGCACCACAAACTGGGCAAGATCGTTCAAGTGAGCCAACTACTTCTACGAGTCCAGTAACAACTGAAACTAAGGCAGAAGAGCCAATCGAAGACAACTACTTCCGTATCCACGTCAAAAAACTTCCTGAAGAAAACAAGGATGCTCAAGGACTATGGACTTGGGACGATGTTGAAAAACCATCTGAAAACTGGCCAAACGGAGCCTTGTCCTTTAAGGATGCCAAAAAAGATGACTACGGCTACTACCTAGATGTCAAATTAAAGGGAGAACAAGCCAAGAAAATTAGCTTCCTCATCAATAATACAGCTGGGAAAAAAATCTAACTGGCGATAAATCTGCAGAAAAACTGGCACCAAAGATGAACGAGGCTTGGTTGGACCAAGATTACAAGGTTTTCTCTTACGAACCACAACCTGCAGGGACTGTTCGCGTCAACTACTACCGCACAGATGGCAACTATGACAAGAAATCTCTCTGGTACTGGGGAGATGTGAAAAATCCAAGTAGCGCTCAATGGCCTGACGGAACAGACTTTACGGCTACAGGAAAATACGGTCGCTATATCGACATTCCTCTTAAGGATGCCGCCAAAGAATTCGGCTTTTTATTACTAGATGAGAGCAAACAAGGAGACGACGTGAAAATCCGTAAAGAAGATTATAAGTTCACAGATTTGAAAAATCATAGCCAAATTTTCCTAAAAGACGATGACGAATCGATTTACACAAACCCCATACTATGTGCACGATATCCGCATGACAGGAGCTCAACACGTAGGAACTTCTAGCATTGAAAGTAGTTTTTCAACACTTGTCGGTGCTAAAAAAGAAGATATCCTCAAACACTCCAACATCACTAATCACCTAGGAAACAAAGTAACTATCACTGATGTTGCAATCGATGAAGCTGGTAAGAAAGTGACCTACAGCGGAGATTTCTCTGACACAAAACATCCTTATACCGTTAGCTACAACTCTGACCAAATTCACTACCAAAACAAGCTGGCGCCTTAAAGATGAGACTTACAGCTATGATGGCAAACTTGGAGCTGACCTCAAAAGAAGAAGGAAAACAGGTTGATTTGACCCTCTGGTCACCAAGTGCTGATAAGGTTTCTGTTGTTGTCTACGACAAGAATGACCCTGAAAAAGTGGTTGGAACTGTCGCTCTTGAAAAAGGGGAAAGAGGAACTTGGAAACAAACTCTAGATAGCACAAACAAACTAGGAATCACAGATTTCACTGGCTACTATTATCAATACCAAATCGAGCGTCAAGGGTAAAACTGTTCTTGCACTCGATCCTTACGCTAAAGTCCCTCGCTGCTTGGAATAGTGACGATGCCAAGATTGACGATGCCCATAAAGTGGCTAAAGCTGCCTTTGTAGATCCAGCTAAACTAGGACCTCAAGACTTGACTTATGGTAAGATTCACAACTTCAAGACTCGTGAAGATGCTGTTATCTATGAAGCTCATGTGCGTGACTTCACTTCAGATCCTGCCATTGCAAAAGACTTGACCAAACCATTTGGTACCTTTGAAGCCTTTATTGAAAAACTAGACTACCTCAAAGACTTGGGTGTAACCCACATCCAGCTCCTTCCAGTCTTGTCTTACTACTTTGTCAATGAATTGAAAAACCATGAACGCTTGTCTGACTATGCTTCAAGCAACAGCAACTACAACTGGGGATATGACCCTCAAAACTACTTCTCCTTGACTGGTATGTACTCAAGCGATCCTAAGAATCCAGAAAAACGAATCGCAGAATTTAAAAACCTCATCAACGAGATCCACAAACGTGGCATGGGAGCTATCCTGGACGTAGTGTATAACCATACAGCCAAAGTCGATATCTTTGAAGACCCTAGAACCAAACTACTACCACTTTATGGATGCTGACGGAACACCTCGAACTAGCTTTGGTGGTGGACGTTTGGGGACAACTCACCATATGACCAAACGCCTCCTAGTTGATTCTATCAAATATCTGGTTGATACCTACAAAGTGGATGGATTCCGTTTCGATATGATGGGAGACCATGACGCCGCTTCTATCGAAGAAGCTTACAAGGCTGCACGCGCCCTCAATCCAAATCTAATCATGCTTGGTGAAGGTTGGAGAACCTATGCTGGTGATGAAAATATGCCTACTAAAGCTGCTGACCAAGATTGGATGAAACATACCGATACTGTAGCAGTCTTCTCAGACGACATCCGTAACAACCTCAAGTCTGGTTATCCAAACGAAGGTCAACCTGCCTTTATCACAGGCGGCAAGCGTGATATCAACACTATCTTCAAAAATCTCATTGCTCAACCAACCAACTTTGAAGCTGACAGCCCTGGAGATGTCATCCAGTATATCGCAGCCCATGATAACTTGACCCTCTTTGACATCATTGCCCAGTCTATCAAAAAAGACCCAAGCAAGGCGGAAAACTACGCTGAAATCCATCGTCGTTTGCGACTTGGAAATCTCATGGTCTTGACTGCCCAAGGAACTCCGTTTATCCACTCTGGTCAGGAATACGGACGCACCAAACAATTCCTAGACCCAGCCTACAAGACTCCTGTTCCAGAGGATAAGGTTCCAAACAAGTCTCACTTATTGCGTGACAAGGACGGCAAGCCATTTGTCTATCCTTACTTTATCCATGACTCTTACGACTCTAGTGATGCTGTCAACAAGTTTGATTGGACCAAGGCTACAGATGGCAAAGCATATCCTGAAAATGTCAAGAGCCGTGACTACATGAAAGGATTGATCGCCCTTCGTCAATCTACAGACGCCTTCCGACTCAAGAGTCTACAAGATATCAAAGACCGTGTCCGCCTCATTACTGTTCCTGAAAAAGATGGAATTGAAGCAGAGGACTTGGTCATTGGCTACCAAATCACTGCTCCAAATGGAGATATATATGCAGTCTTTGTCAATGCGGATGAAAAAGCTCGCGAATTTACTCTAGGAACAGCATTTGCTCACTTGAGAAAGGCTGAAGTCCTGGCAGATGAAAACCAAGCAGGACCAGTAGGGATTGCCAACCCGAAAGGACTTGAATGGACTGAAAAAGGCTTGAAATTAAACGCCCTTACAGCTACTGTCCTTCGAATTGCTCAAGGCGGCGCCATTGTTGCCCCAGCTGTAGAAGAAAAACCAGAATTTGACCTTTCCAGCTTAAAACAAGAACAAAATCAAAATAATGTCCAAGACAATATTTCAGACCGAGTAGACAAACCTGAACATCAAGATCCAGCTCCACAAGCTAAACCTAACTCTACTAAACCAAATGCAAAAGTAGCTGATGCAAAAGATACACCTAACCAAGCTACAACTGATTCACAAGCAACACAACCAGCTCAAACAGCACAACCATCATCTGTAAGTGAAGCTGTTCAAAACGAATCGGTAGACAACTCTATCAAGGAAAATATAGCTGCTCCCCTAGCTAAACAAGCTGAACTTCCAAATACAGGAACCAAAAACGATAACAAACTCCTGCTTTCAGGAATCAGTATCCTTGCCCTTCTAGGTCTTGGTTTCTTACTAAAAAACAAAAAAGAGAACTAATACTCAATGAAAATCAAAGAACAAACTAGGAAACTAGCTGCAGACTGTACTTGAGTACGACAAGGCGACGTTGACGTGGTTTAAAGAGATTTTCGAAGAGTATAAACTAGCCCTCCTATAGAAAAATCCCCCGAGCCTCAACGCACGGGGGATTGATTTTCCCCTGATAATCCTATCTATCAAATCATATATTCCACACTATAGGTCGCATCCGAAAGGATTCGTGCCAAAAATTGCTTGGTTCGTTCTTCTTTTGGACGACTAAAGAATTCATGAGCATTATTTTCTTCAACAATCTTCCCACCATCCATAAAAATGACATGATTGGCTACATCTCTGGCAAAGCCCATCTCATGAGTCACTACTACCATAGTAACCCCTTCTTTTGCTAACTGTTTTAAAACATCCAAAACATCCCCTACCAACTCTGGATCCAAGGCTGACGTTGGCTCATCTAATAAAATGACCTCTGGTTTCACAGCAATTGCACGAGCTATACCGATTCGTTGTTGCTGGCCTCCAGAAAGTTGAGATGGATAGTAATCCTTATAAGCCAGTAAACCAACTTTTTCTAAGGCTGCTTCCGCACGTTTGATTGCCTCTTCCTTAGGAATTTTCCGAGCAATAATCAAGCCCTCTAAAATATTCTCCAAGGCTGTTTTATTGGCAAATAAATTATAATGTTGAAAAACAAAAAGCGGTCTTTTTGGCGAATTTCCAAGATATCTTTTTTTAGTCAATTTGCCAAGGTCGTAGTCTTTGTCAGCAAGTTTCAAAGAACCACTATCAGCCTTTTTCTAAATGATTGAGACATCTGAGAAAAAGTCGTTTTTCCTGATCCAGATGGCCCCAAGATTACAACCACATCCCCTTGGTTGACCTTGAGATTAACATCTTCTAGGACTTGTCTGTCTCCAAATTTTTTTGCAACATGTTCTACTTGTAACATTGTCTCCTCCTATGCTAAACCTGTACTGGACGCTACTTGTCCCTTTTCTCTTCGAATATAGCGTTTCTCTAAGATTGAAAAATCCCCACTGAATCAATCCGCAAATAAGAATGTACTGTAAAAAGATCACAAAAATAAGATTCAAAATACTGATAACCATAAGAGGCTTCAACACGGGCAATGGCTGTAATATCCTTAATGGTCATCACAAAGACCAAAGAGGTTCCTTTTACAATATTGATGACTAGATTAGCCAGATTGGGCAGCGCCGACCGCAAGGCCTGTGGAAAAACAATCCTCACATAGGCCTGCCTATTGCTCAATCCAATCGCTTGTGCAGCTTCTAATTGTCCCTTATCCACAGTCAAAATAGCCGAACGTAAGATTTCTGATAAACTACCTGTTGTCATCAAGCTATAGATAATAAAAGCATAATAGATGGGATTGAGTTTAAAGATGTCAACATCACTTCCTATGCTTTTGAGAAATTGATTGAGCAAGCTGGGAAACAAACTATAGAAGAAAAGAATCAGTAAAATCGGAGGTGTCGCTCTTATAAAAGCTAGATACACGAGGGAGAATGTTCGAACACCTTTTACTTTATATATTTGCCCCAGCGCTAAAAACAAGGCTGGTACAAAACTTAAGACCATGGCTACAATCATAATAATCAAGGTGGTCGGTACCCCTTTTAAGGTCTCTAAAAAGGTTTTTGCAATATAGTCTAAATCCATATCCTATCTCCCTTTCGTTTCCAAAGATTTTTCTAACAAGCGACTCAAGAAGGAAACAGCCAAGGCTACACTCCAATAAAGAATGGCAACCGCTGTATAGGTTTCAAGAGAGTAATTCCCCAAATTGCGACTGATTAAGAGATTGCCAGCCCCCATGACATCTACAAAACCAATCGTATAAGCTAGGGCAGCGTCTCGCATCAAATTTAGAATAGCGGTCGTCATATTTGGAAGAGCCACTTGAAATGCCTGTGGAAAAATGATTCTCCAGAATGTCTGACTAGGTGTCAGACCAATACTGACTCCAGCTTCCATCTGACCTTTTGGAATTGCCTGATAAGACGCCTTAAACACTTCTGCAATGGTAGCCGCAAACAGCAAGACCATGGTAAATAATACGAAGATCGTTTTAGACCAGTTATTGATATCTAAATTCAACCACCATTTTAAAAATTCAGGTAAACCATAAAAAACTAAAAACAGTAAGACAATGGGGGGAGTACAGCGAAGAGTGAAAATATAGCTCTTAGAAAGACCTGCAAAAGTCTTATCTTCTCCCACTTGAGTCCAAGCCAATAGACCACCGAAAATGGAACCAAGGATTGTAGTAAAAAAGAGAATGGACAAGGTCATAGGAAGAGCCTGCCATAAGGTGGGTAAAAATTGGAACACTCTTGAAAAATCATATGAAACCATGTAAACCTCTTTCTAACATGCCTGATTGCTTATCTAATCTTTATCAACGTAACTAAAGACATCTTCGTCAAAGTATTTTTGAGAAAGTTTAGCTAAAGTACCGTCTTCTTTTAATTCTTTAATAGCTTTTTCATATTCTTTAGCAAACTTCTCGCCCTTTTCATCACGGTGAATCAATGGATAGGTTGGAATTCCTTTATAAGGGAACCAGCTAAGTTTGTCCACATATTGGTGGTAAGAACCATCCTCAGCTGTCACTGCTTTTTCAAAAGAAAGCTTGATATCAAAGAAGGCATCGTAACGTCCTTCTAAAACCCAAGCATAAGCATCTGCCACTTTGAAAGATTCAGCAGCTGTCAACTCAATCGGTGTATCCTTGTGCTTCTCATTATAACTATTGATGACATTCCACTGGGCATTTTGAGGAGAGATTGGTACTAATTTTCCTTTATTTTTGGCAAAATCATCAATATTCTTATATTTGGCTTCATCTTCTTTTCTGACAGTAAAACCAATAATGCTGGCACCTACTGGTTCAGATGGAATGATGAATTTTTTAGCCCGTTCATCTGTGTACCAAGCACCTTTTGTCCCAATATCGTACTTGCCAGACTCAAGTCCGATCAAGAGATCATCATCACTAGTTCCTGTATACTCAAATTTATAATCTGCTAATTTCTCATCAACCGCCTTTAAAACAGCGACTTCATAACCATCTGATTCCCCTTTTTCGTCAATAAAATCATAAGGGACATAGTTTTGGGTATGGGCAACCTTCAAAGTTGTCACTTGTCCAGATGAAGCTGCATCTGCACCTTTAGCAGAGGCTCCTGCCAAAGTTCTACCAATAATTGTTGCTCCAAGCACTGCCACAACCGCAACTCCACCAATAATCCATGTTTTCTTACTCATATTTTTCTCCTTTATTTAGCTAATGCTTCTCTCACCCACTGGATACGCTCCACTGCAATATCGCTCGGAATGGTACAATCTGCTCCAAGTATGAGGCCATCTTTACCTGTTTCTTCTATCAAGCGTTTGGTTTCAGCTTGAATTTCTTCCTTACTGCCTCGATATAGAAGGCCATCTTTTCCGTTCTCAAATCCTCCCAAAACAGTACGACCCTTGAAAATCTCACGACCTTCTTTTAGACTAATCCCTTCTGGACCAACTGCCCAGTTAAAAACATGAGCTGGATAGTCAGCGAAGATATGGATATCGTTTCGAGCTCCTTCATAGCCACAGACGTGAAGGATATTGAGCCCGCCAACCGATTTAGCTGCATTTAAAACGGTCAGTTCACTCGGCGCAATAATCTCCTGATAATCTTCAACAGAAACACGCGCATCCTGAATGCTTTGCACACTGAGATAGATACCGTCTGACCCTGCATCTCTAATAATAGCTTGACTCAAGCTAGCGATATCTTGCGCAATCACATCGAGGACTTTTTTTAATTTCTGAGGATCTTGAACTAAGAAATCTGCAATGAGATCATCTCCACCAGACACTTCTCCAAGCAACCATTTGAGGTAGGTCACAGGAGCAAATATATTGTAAATAGCAACAATATCTTCCGTAAACTCCTGCTTAATCTTCTTCACCAATTCTACTTGCTCTCTAATCCACGGATGATCTTCACCCAGAGGTTGAATCTCTGCCAACTCTTGGAGTGACTTCCCTTTACCGATAACTGGATTTGGATAAGCAAAATAGCCATCACTCATCAACTTGATAAAGTCTGGATTTAGTTCACGGATAAAACGTTTGTGACCTTGTATGTTCTTTTCAATAATCACAGGATTTGAAAACCCCTTTAACCATTCCTCTTCTGATGTAAAGTGGTGCCAAAAACCAACTGGCACACGATCAACTACTTCTCCTCTAAATGCTTTTAAAACCCATTCTCTTTTTTCTGACATCTCTATTCTCCGTTTCTTTCTTTTTCAACTAATAAAACACTGGCAATATCATTGGTTTGAATAAAAGGAAGACTTCCTTTCTGAAAATCCTGAATTCCATGACATCTCGGCCCTTCCTTACAAGTCAATCCCTTGCTAAGACTGATCACAAGTAAGATTACAAAGCCGAGGACCATCCCTGCCAATAGCCACTTTTTTCTTTTCATAAGGCCCTCCTATTATAGAACAGCAGCCTGACGAATCCAGTCCAATCTTTCTAATTCAAAGTCATCTGGAACTGTGCAATCCGCTCCAAGAAGAACCCCTCTAGTCCCAGCCTCAGCTAACAATCGTTTGGTTTCCTCTTGTAGTTCAGCCTTGCTACCTCCATAAAGCAGGCTCTGCTTCCCATTTTCAAAACCACCCAAGACCGCTTTGCCATGAAATAGCTCCTGACCTTGAGGCAAACTGACTGCTTCATGGTGGGTTGCCCAATTGAAAACCTGGGCTGGATAATCTTTGAAAATAGTCACATCGTTACTGGCACCTTGGAAACCGCAGATATGCAGGATATTTACCCCACCTACCTGATTAGCGGCTTCTAAAACTATTATGTCGCTTGGCTCGATATAGGTCTGATACAATTCTGCTGTGATGCGCTCATCCTGAATTTCTTGTGTACTAAGGTAAATCCCATCTGCTCCACCACCCTGAATGATTGCCTTGGTTAGGATAGCGATATCCTCAGCTATCACACCTAAAATCTCCCTGAATAGCTCTGGATTTTCAAGAAAAAGATCTGCAACCTCCTTATCACCTCTAGAAGTTTCTGTACGAAACCACCGTTTCAGATAGGAAATCGGAGAAAAGATATTGTAGAATGAAGCAATCTCCTCAGTGAAGGTTGCTCGAATAGCTTGTACCACTTCTACTTGTTGCTGAATCCAAGGATGGTTTTCACCAATTGACTCAATAGAAGCCAACTCCTGAACACTTGAGACCAACGGACTATAGACATTACTTGGATAAATGAAAAAGCCGTCACTCATCATTTTGACAAAATCAGGATGAATTCTTTCAACGTATTTCCGATGTCCCTCTACACTTTTCTGAAAGATACGTGGATTATTTAGACCTTGTCCTTTTTCCTCCAGTGTTACAAAATGAAACCAAAAGCCAACAGGAACCCGTTCAACCTCTTCTCCTCGGATGGCTCTAAAAACTAGTTCTCTTTTACTTGTCATACTTTTCTCCTTCCATTTGGATTGAAACCATCTTACCACTCCTTTTCGCCTTTTCCCAATATATATTGACTATCGACTTGATTGAGATTATTTATATCAATAGCGAAAAATCTCTGAAAAGCTAGTAAAAACAAGCTTTTCAGAGATTCTTTTCTATTTATTGATTTTTAAAAAAAGTTGTTATATAGATTTTTTTTATCAGCTTGATTAGAATTTTTTTATTAAGCCTCTTTCATGGCAAAAGTAAGCTCGTACTTTTTGGA
>BNJS01000894.1_pt1 | contig 99002 bp, 106 predicted proteins | sample 8540461 | NCBI WGS metagenome assembly BNJS01 (sample SAMD00202454, study PRJDB9452) | human saliva metagenome | isolation source: human saliva | place: Japan | reverse complement strand
GCCTTTCGTAAAGCAGAAAATGCAACCCTTTCACAATAAATACAGAACCCGTTGATCCAACTACTACATTTATAAATAATGAGTTGATGAGTTTATGGATGATTAATTCAATGACAGTAATTCTGTTTATAAGAAATAGACTACACTAGGCATAGCACAGAGTTAATGTATATCCTGCAAAGACACTGCCACCAAGAAGAAATCCTAGAAGTTATCTGTGTAATAATTATGATAAAGTTCAAGCTACTGGGCCAAGAATAATATCTAATTGCAAGTAGTATAAAGTCAAATCTCTAAAGTTTCAGACACTGGAAAGTATTAGAAGTTATAAATTGAGGCAATAAATACACCACAACGTAAAGATACTTACTGATTTTTAGTTTTGATGTGGATGAATTAAAATTCTTAAACATAAAACCTCCTTCTTCACATCCATTTGTAAAGAAAGGTTTTGTCTCACATGGAGTTGTAATGACTGCAAGCTATGCTGTCTGTAGAATTCTCATTCCCAAACAGCACCTACCAATACGTCTATAACATAAAGATAAGTAGGTAAATGTCAAATGGTGTTTGTAATTATGTTATAATAGGCGGTAAGGAAGAAAAGATCAGCTATATGAAAGAAAAAGAAGATATCGTAATCAAGTTTAAAGAAGTTGAGAAGGATGAAGTAACGTTGCAATTTCGAAGGAGAGTATTTATTTTCCATACTTTCGACAGATTGAAGAATTATTAATACAAGCACGTAGATATAGCTATTTGTTAATGAATCGTTTGTTTTAATAAGATTAAATTAGCACAACAACAAACTAAATACAATAGAGATAGTTGATGGAAGCACATGTCATCCCGGTCTATAACAAGGAATTATCGTTAGAAGATAAGCAGCCCAGAAACCTTAGTAACCTCTGCAGAGAGTTTTGGCTATCGACAGAATGTATTATAATATTTCACCGCTTTTAACAGAGGATGAAACGGAAGATTGCTCATATCCAGGTATTAATATCAAGGAGTATTTCCAAGCGTCCAATTATTTACGGCATATCAGTCGGAAATATTGTTGAACCTTTATATCATAACTAATCATCTATACCTAACAGTTTTATTTAAGTATGATGCCGTTATGAAAATGAATATGTATGATGACCTTAAGGATTTTATATTATGGAAATCAATATAAGGTTGTGGTTTTTCAAACGCATTCAACGTTTTGAAATGGAACTATATTCATATTAGGATGGAAGATGGCGAGAAAGGAAAGGAGTTTGTTCTAAAATATCCGAATTACTAGTATATCTGATGGACATATGACAGAAGACGACTGACAAGTGATGAAGAAACCTGTCTTTATTAGCCTCATAGGACCTGAACTGCTGTAAGACAAAGGGACTACAGGTGCTGGATGGTCTAAGGGCTGGTGGACAACTGCCCCATATCAAGAGCCCAATTTACGATGGAAGATATCAAGGAGGGTATGTGAATTTGCCTGTCAACAATGCACATATTCAAGGCAAGTCAATAACCAATGTGATTCCTCAAGTAAAGAAGATTAAGATATTTTATATTTAATGAAGGAAGAGTATGGCAAGTTACAAGCACTATCGCAGTTCTCACCAATGACTAAGAAAATCAGAATGCACCAAACTAGAGATACACTATTCTATACAGATTATATTACTAATGGTGAAAACAGCTAAGTTTACACGAACAAAGAGACTAGATCAGAAAATGAATGTCAATCGAGTTATTATCTATGCAATCACAAAAGGAATGTCCAGTAGACAAGGTAGTTTTATCCATGGTAGGTATGTGTAAACTACCAGATGATTATTCAACCAAGGAGACATGAGATGCAATCGTAGTATATATAAAGTTGTCGTTATAATATCATGTCATTACGACAAGACTAAATACAGATATTTTATATTCTATATTTAATAAAGATCATAAGGAATTAATGGATGCAGTCTCAAAATTGAAGGACGAAGAAGACACAGAGTATGTCAAGCTTCTAAGTTGTGAGCACAATGTCATTCGATCGATGAGATTTATAGTAAAATGATGGACCACTACCTTTTCAGAAGATTATATATCACAAAAAGAAATCTCAAAGAAAATCGTCAAGACAACAACAGTTGTTCTATCTCGGTGAGGCAGGGATTAAATAATATTGACGATTGCACAATTTGATATGACTTTTGCCAAAGCAAGGGATGGGCCATCAAGACGCAGCTCACGTAATGACGGATGAAATAAAAGGATGAAGATAAAGGTATTAAAGGAATGGACTAAAGATCCAAAGGAGAGATTGCAAGTTTCAGACGTCTGGATGAAAAAGTTCCAATGAAAATAGGTGAAATGACCAATGTTAAAGGAAACAGTAAAAGCTGCTATTTTAAAATCATCGCAAAAGAGAAAACCACTATGATAAACATAAAATGATAAGGGACTAAACTTTGTTCATATCGCAAAGGAAAAGGAATCTATGTATTAATAGAATGGAAGAATTAATGAATATAAATTGAAGAACACATTATGGTGATTGGTTGCAGTCAGTCCAGAGTCTATCAAGAACTGTCTGAATGCATGGTAAAACACTATTTGTATTATAGAAGGAGAAGATCTATTTAATTTAGGATATATTATCCGTACTTTATAGTGGTGGTTGTGATGGATTTTACCAGATACGATTGGGTAAGTGCGGAAGTACAATTACAAATCCAGTAGTAAGTTTTAATATGAATATTGGTCATGTTGGATGACTTACTACAGTTAGTTAAAGATATTAAAAACAAGTAAACTACGCAGCGATGCAGCTATTACCAGAAGCACCAGTCAACCGTGTTTACTGGCCATCGGTAGAGATGATATATTTATCATCTGCAGCATGTCGAGATTGAACAGAATATCATATTCCACACAAATATTTCCAATGTACAAGCTGGTGCTGCAGCAGTATTATTCTTTAAAGACTATAATCACCTGAAGATTCATTTTATTGAATCATGATAAATAGAAATACAATAAGGGATTAGATAATATAATTAAGAAAATATTCAATATTGGATCAAAGTTGGAAATATTCTATTGAAAATACGAAGAGCTGGTAGGCATCATGGTTGCCTAAAATGAAATCAAGCGTTATTTAAAAGAAGAAACGACCTATGTTAGACATCGGTACAGGCCTAGTTGCAATTTCTCAGTTTGTTAAGGTTACGGATGACAGGTAATGACCATCGGAAGAGACAAGCATCAGTTTTCCGCGAAAACGCTATAGTATAATACCCTATTCGCTCTCTCAAACAACCAGCAGAATATCTAGAGTTTGAAGACAATTCAGGATGGTAATTATCAACCGTAACTTCACATGGAATCTAGAAAACTTATTAATACTAATATCAAGAGTGGTAATTATCAGTAATTAAAACTATCAGTAAACTTCATTGTTCGATGAATGATTGAAGAGTTACAAAGGTAAGAAATAGTATAAACAAACGAGCATCTAGAAGGACCATAATATTATGGAAAATTTTAATTAAGATGAGTGTGTATCGGCAATACCATACCGATGACCTGTAACAGATAGACTATCGTGACGTGCAGAATCTGAGAAGATTGGCCAAAATATTCAAATTGATGCTATACCAAAGAGTTTTGGACAAGAAGAGAGAAGACACTACGCCTAATTTTGCTTCTGAAATCGTCGCTACCAGATGGATATGATCATGAAAAGACATTACAGAATGCAAAAATAAAAACTGATTCTACATAAGAAAAATATCAGGATAAACGGTTTATTTCTTGGGAAGGAGAATATCTGGTGAAGTTACTATAGCCAATGCTGTAGAAACTATTGTATATAGACACAATCAATTATTTGAGTTTGAATATGTAGAAGTAATAATTATATTATATAGTTATTCGAGAATGTTTTGAATGCATTATATTGCGGTTTGTCGTCAATGTAAACTAGATATAAAGAAAATCGTCTATTATTACTGGACGGGTACATAATATAAGATCTCATAATCTTATATACCATCCGTACCAAAATTTATATTTGGCTTTTGACGGCAGTATTGTTCGATTAAGACTTGTAATTATAACGATAAAGCAAATTGTCTTACCAAGGCGCATTACTCATATTCCTGTCATAAAGATTCTTTAATTCCTAATAAAGTCAGGTAAAAGTCAGGATTCTTTACAGGAATCTATTTATTACGAGATAATCATAACAGAATGTATGGCATTTGTAATGGGAATGAAGGTCAAGGTGTTCAATAAGATAATAATAATAGGCTGGATCGTTTACGTAATAAGATGGAAGGCTTTGAGTCTTTAAATAGTAGTAGTAGGAATAATCATATCAATATCGGAGTGGTAAAATGAGTCAATATATAAATCTAGATTATTTTTAAAGATTTAATAAATTATCCTAGTTTTATATTTCAAAAGAAACTATCGGAACATTCGCTACGGTTTGCAAAGATGATTATCTTGAAACCTTTACCAGGAAGGTATTATATCCTCAACTTGGATTTAAATGGATTACAAGGTCATAAATATCATAGGGTTTGTAATCGAATCAGTCTAAGAAGTGAAGATGAACCGGATTGAATTCATATCGTTATTAGTAACAATGTAACCATTCTCATATGACGTAGGGACAGAGGATTTCTGTCGATGAATATGAAGAAAAGTATAACTGGTGAACAAATATCTGTAAGTTACAGAAGAAGTAAAAGGCAATATCGAGCGATGCGCTGTCATTAAAGGTTCGTAATGAACTTCGTTCTTTCCACGCATAGTTCGACTAACTTTGAATATTGGAACGCGGGTTTGCTGGGAAATACTGGTTCAAGAGGAGTAAGCTAACTTTCAAGTCTACCTTTCTGTCAACATTTACTCTGAAGTTCAACACACCAATACTGCACCAGAACTGCCTTAAACTTTCAACACCTGTACCAAAGGAACTTACAATTTATAAAGGTAAAAGCAATTACAGCAACGTTCATCAAGCAGTATTGGGTATACCAGGCCACAGATCTGGTTTTCGCCTGTGCTGCTGTAACGGATGACGTAATAATGCAATGTCTATATCAGGAATTAAAGACCAATTCATATTTATAGATATATAATATAATGGGTAAGAAATATTGTGAAAGTGTTATATCTTCACGAGTTTTTCTGATCCTAGTATAGTAAAGAGTTTGTAAGTATTCAATACCATCTGTACCAAGTAATGTAAGAGCGTCTGTATAGTCAGTTACAGATAAGTATATGCTTCATATGTGTGTTAATACGTCCACGGGAGTCAAATGTAACCTGCAGGTAAGCTCATTGTACAATAACGACGTGAAAAATTTGAAAAGCAATGAGTAGTCAGCTAATGGACAATTTGAGCTGTTAATCTTATTCAGATAACGATCGGTGACATCAGAACTTGAAAATTTGATGGTAGGATATAATTAAGGACTTACCTAATTCAGGACATTGAATGATTATTGATGAATATCTATGAACTTGTTTAAGTCAAAGGAAATAACTTAAATCATAATTTTAGTAAAGTGTCTATGAGGAATCAAAGTTATATTGTGTTTGGAAGGCTTGCATTAATTCTCAACCTTCTTAACTGTTCGTAAGGGATGTGGATCTATTCTAATGTCGGCATCACCTGAAATTCTGTAATTTTATTCTACGAGTCAAGAATCGTTCAGTAATTTTGACATAAATCAAATCAAATTCATTGTGTGTTCAAATGAATGCACGATTGATTATAAGGATGGAATTTGTTCAATATAAATCTGTTAAATTCACTGTATTTCTCCTACCTACCTCCTTCTTAATGTTAATCAGATCAATTGCACCAATGTTACCGGGAGATTGTTATAATTCATGTTAAACCACACAACTAAGAATGATGGAATAAAGGAGCAGTAGATATTACTGATACCACTGAATGTAGTAGGGAGTTCACTAAAATGACAAGCCTGATGTCTAACTACTGAATGTATGAATATAAATATCATTTAATATAATAGAATATTAATTCATTCATAATAGGAACTTGTTTTTCCAGAGTAAGATGTTTTATAAAGGGTTTGAAATTTAAGTTTTCTAATTCGAAGGACAAGAGATAGATGTTTGAGATTCATTTTACCAGCAACTGTTTAACTTTGCCCGAGCACATCAAACATGTACCAAGCAATCTTTAGGTGAAGGTAGTATTAATGGCGAAAAGTTTGAATTCCGCCTCAACATCTTCATAGATATCATCAACGACAACCGTCTGTTCACTTTTGCACAGACTCACACCGTTATCGAATGCCCGGACATTGCGATATCATTAACTGCTTGCTTGATATCTGCAGTGGTTTCGACATATGCAGGAGCGCGCCAGCACCTCCACACCCTGGACGTGGGCTTACCACAGCTGTAAGCCGCCTTTAACCATTGCGTGCACCAGCGTGAATTGTAGAAACACCCGGATGATTCATGAGTGCGCTGTAAGCGTCCATCGATGGATGGTCAATCCACCGAATGCAGTTTTCAGGAGCTCCAGCCTTTAAAGCTCAAGCTTCATATACAATGTCGTGCTGCTTCAGAAGACACTTTGTAGCATTTGATGGAATGCAAAAGATGATAGAGTACTTGCCCTTAATGCAAGTAAACTCTTGAAGATTGCTGCTGAAGTAGGTTTGCTATTGCGTACAAACCTGCAACACCAACTGGTTCAGCTACTTCGTGATACCTTCCGTAACAGGGCTCCTCACCGATGATACCAACTCAAGGTCACGTGTAGGTCTCACCGCGTAACTGCAAGCAAATAAGTTCTTTTGTTGCTTTATCTTCAAATACACCACGTCCGTGTTTTCATCGATAGCCATCTGAGCTAAATTGGTCACCGCTACACAAGTTACACGTACATTTGCCACGATAAAGTCGATCTCTCTTGGTCAAATGATGCGTGGTCATTAAGTGCCTTTTAATGCTAAGGCAAACTTTTATCGTCTACTTTGACTACGAAATTTCCACAGGGGGCCATGTACTTTTGTTTTGTTTCTTTGCTTTTGACTGCCATGTCCTTTTCTTTCTCCATGTGAATTATTTCACGTAAGCAAGAATATCATGTTTATATAGCTAAGACAATACTCAGTCGACATCACAAGTAATCGCTTACATTTTGAAAATTAATATTTTCGAGAGGCATTTTGAGCCCTTAAAAATGTTGTGCATGTTAATAATACTGACAGGAAAACGTCTTTCATCTGGGATGATAGGGACAGCTGGCAGAGAATAATCATCGACTTTTGATGAAACGATGACCATCACCTTTTGATGATTGTCGTCGAAATTGATCAACGCATCACTTTCCTTGTACATAGATTTCTACCAAGCCATTATCTCAGATTACTTTCACAATGTTAATCCATAAGATTGTGCGTGCATTGAAACAAATATAACGAAAGCCAACACCTAGAATCCTTGTCCTTCCAGACACATGGATAGCGTACCATAACATACTCCTGATAGTGATTATACAAAATAGATTTCTGCTGCAAGTCGTTATAATGGATATGCAGGTGATAAACACGATGACATACATACTAATAAATCAATTTACACTGAATTAAGCTTTGGGGCCGGTGAACTATCTCACTTTACGGAAAAGATATGATAGGTAGTACGATGATGTTATCGCATAAATTACGATTGGTCTAATGAACGGTGACATGCGATGATCTACAAAGCAAACCAGCGAAGGAAATGATGGTACGTCCTTTCTATAACCATGGCATACAGGACAAACTCAGTTGGTTTCAGACTATTACCAAGATAACTATGCCAGCGCAAAAGGAAAATTGAAGCTGTGATATTAATACAGACTCACCGGTGATTGTGGTGAATGGATCATGCAGAGAATTGAAGACTTAGGGCTTACAGGATTTGTTGTGTAATCTCTGATGGTATCCTAATCTGGACATCGTGCAGGAGCACTTGTACAACTAGATACATTTCACGAGAAAACAAATTCGACGACACATTTGAACTACAAGAAGGACCTAGCAATAATCAGAATTTACAGATAGTAGATACCACGTCGAAGATGGCAATAGTAAACATTTATCTATAACATTCGTGAAATAGAAGATGTAGGAAATCCTGTTGTAGCACCTCAAAACAGTGGTCTTTTGACCGGATACGAATTTTACATTACTTGGAGATGCCTCTGTAAATCACACACATCTAGATGACATCTATCGTGCCTATGATAGTTATCGTTACTGATGTATAAACTTCTAAAGGAAATTGTTAATGACGAACGTAGATTTTCGGTTATTAATGGAAGACTAACCAGAAACAGAGGGACTTATCTTAAGACTGTTTGCAAAAGAGGACTTAGACGATTTTTATGCTTGCTTGTTGGAAGGAGTTTGCAGAAATGGGCTGGTAATGGAAACATCATGCTAGTAAAGAAGAAACGCATATTAGATATGTTTATCGAGGTAAGACCAAGCATTTGCACACCATACAAAGAGGATCAAAAAGTGATTGGTCTTCTGGCGCCTCGCAAGTATGGAAGAGTAAAGAAGCTTTTGACAGAGCCTATGCGGCCTATCAGGAAGAGAACTTGGCCTATTTGCTTTTCAGTAAAGACTATTGTAGCGAATCAGCGTCAGCTATAGCAGATAAAGACAGTTATCAAGCTATCTATTTAACGAATTGAACTATGACTTCCTGCTTTTAGGGTATTTTCAGTTTAATCAACAATCGAGGAGAGTTCAAGAAATGTGGTTTCCAACGACATCGCAAACTAATGATGACTCACCCTGAGAACAAATACAAATGGAACCGTTAAATGATTTGAATCTTTTGATTAATCCACATAAAAATATAACATTAGTAGTTTTCTATCCGAAACATTGATTTATTCCACAAAATATATTGGGGAAACATATGATAGAAATATGCAGTAGTATTCGGTGAATAAACAGTCATAAGTTGGGACATCTCATGACGAAAAAGGTATGATAGTTGCATGAAACATATTGTATGTGATTGACGAACAGATCTCAAATGGACATCTCTAGTAAGTACATATCCATGAATATGCACAAGCACATCATCGGAACGAAAATACATACAGATTGATCATGCACACTCTGGTGGGATTTGAGTAGAATGGTCTTGTTGCATAGATCTACTTTTATTGGATATTCAAATGAGAATATGACAGGGATTGAACTGCTCGTAAGATGTAGATCAGGCACATCTAAATCATTTAATCTGTTTCATCAGTGGTGTCAAAGACTTTGTCTTTCGAAGGATAAGGATAGCGACATTTAGCATATCTTTTAGAAAACCATAAGGAGAAAGACTAATTATTTAAGACTGTGATAAGGCAATCACAATTATTACATATATCGGATGAATTTTCGACTATTTACTACAGGAAGTATATATAAAATTTAACACGATGGACTGGTGTTGAAGCACTCACCAAGGAGAGACAAAGATTTATTTGCGTAGTGGATGGTATACGAGTGAAAGAGATTATCAAATTATCGCCTTTCAAACAGAGTATTCGTGGTTTTCGAAAATGTTTGCATTAGCCATATTACAAATTCATCGCTCATTTGCGGTAAAGTATGAAAATATACGTACGTGTGACGAAAGAAGGACTAGACAGGAAGATGGTATACAGTTCTAATCGCACGTGGAAATTACGAAATGTATGCAGGAATTCACTGCAGTTAATCGAGGTGCATTATGATGGCTGTAATTATATGGTGGGTATACACTATGATAGTTATAATAAAGAAGATAAGCAGCCAACATTCATGCATGTGATTTATCAACCGTAATACTAGGAATTGCAGGATATAGTGCTATCAAGCTTTCTCTATATGAGAGTTGGTAAGTGATTTCTTTAAGGTTTTATTTGGAATCTCATTATCACTTTAAAGAGTGCAGTGAATCTTCTCGCTATCGTCATTCTGTTGCATCTGCACCCTGTTCCTGGTGTTTACTATGATGGCTTTTTATCGCAGGTGGTATTACACAATTACCTGTTTTACTGTTAATCTCTACGCAAAGAATCATGAAGCGCAAGAAGATAAAACAATCATCTATCAAAAATAAACAATGAAACAACAGATGGATGAAATTGAGAATATCTCATGACTATGCGTATTGGAGACATGACTGAATCACAACCATCTGCTACAGTCTTTAAAAGGACATCTCTCCTTGAATAGTGACTTGAAATGAAAAACTATCTCAATGAACTTGAGACAGATTTAGATTCTATTAACACACCTACACTCTGGCAACTTCACACACAGATTCTATCATTCACGCGTTTATGTGATTGCAGGAGAAAGCGATACTATTCGCACTACTGCGATGCGTCAATCTCCACCACATTACAGTATCAGACTTTAGACTTCAGAGTTATCTTAGGAAATCTACTGACAATGCGATTGAATCTTGTCGAAAGATAGTAGAATCCAGATGAACGATTATATTCGAGCTATACTGGTATCTAAAGAAACAACTCTATATTTCCGATTACAAACTAAGTAAGTGAGACAGTAAAACAACGTGTACTGATCACTATTATCACGACGAAGGCGGCGACAGCGGACATACAAAGAGAGTTGACCAAGCCGTTAAGAAATATGATGGATATCTAAACCAATCAAAATGAACCAGGTGTATTTATGACAGATTGTAATACCTTATAAGATTTGCAGTACGAATTTGGACAATCTACATATTATTTGCTTTCTATCATATGGAAGTATTGTATTTGCTGCAAGGAGGTATTTAACTATGAAGCTTTTACTAGATGGAGTTATTTATAAGGACATGCTCTACCGATTATGGAAACAAGCGACCCACATGTAATCAAAATGATAAGAAAGTCAGAGATTGCCATTCTGCACAGAAGGGTTTATCGTTGCATTATTACCAGCTGCAATCATTCAACTTTATTACTACAATCCCAAGATTGGACACATCTAGTATTGCAAATTACTTGGCTTGCTTTGGTGTATGGACTCTATATAGCATGTGGCACACTGCAAACAAGAAATAGTATGTACATGTTACTCAAGACAAAGACTATTTATCTAATATGCAGGTACAGGAACTAACTGGCCCTTTACCATGAAACAAAGCCTGCTCAGTGAAAAACTCTGAAAATGGAATTCGTGCATTAAATAAGAAGGAAGATAAGGACGGTGTCTGATCATAATACTGCGGATTGTTTTCTGCAATTTTGAGTTTGACACTATATGTGAAGTGATCAGTCAGGAATTGGCCTGCCAATCCTTCTTTTAGCTCTCATCATAGCATCTTTCTTCATTATGGAATCTATGAAAATGCTATGCATGGTATTTAAAGAAAGATGAAGAAAAAGGCAGGAGAATTATTCGAGGTCGCGTTGTTATTTTAACAGCCTTTCTCAGAGAGCGTAAGGAAGGATATCCGCCTCTACCACATGCAAAGATCTTTAGAAAACGAAGATGCAAGAAAACAACGATATTTCTCGTACAGAAGACTATCGCCGTCAAAACACAAAGGATGCATAGCGGTACAACAGATGTTATTTTAGGATTTATCCGTGATGGAATCACTGTTATGGATACCTCTAATCATTTGACGATGGCCGGCATAACTGAAATGAGCTCTCTCGTTCTATAATGCATCAGCATAGTTATTGCGACATCAACGATCTCAGCAAAGCCAATCTTAACTGCTGAGATTACAAATGACATTTCTACTATAGACTTTAACAAAGAGAACGTATGAATTTGAAATGGATGACACATGATGAATCAAGATGGTGGTAAGAAAGTGATTAAAGCGTTCATTCGATATTGTACGGAGAATGCATTCTTCTCAATATCCAGAAAGTGAAAAGTATGTCTTAAAGAATTTTAATCTCACACTTACAGCAGAGAGACTTGAAACTCACTGTAGGTGTAAAATGGTGCTGGCAAGACTACACTCGTGAAAACTGTTAAGGATTGTATACACCAACAGAAGGGAAGAATCTTAAAGTTAATGGTAGCGTATCGGATTAAGAGATCAATAAAAGAAGATTGATGTAGAAAGTTTTGGAATTGTATTCTCAAGAAATTGATCTATTCTCTGACGGTTGAGTTGGTGAAAATATCGCATGCACGAAGAAGATTATGATGAAAATGCATATAAGAAGCGTTACGCATCTCTAGTTAGACACGACTAAAATCACCAATACCAAAGGGTATCTATAGTTATATCAATACAGATCTTCTCCAGACGGAATCAAACTTCAGTGTAAGTAGACAACAACGCTTTATTGCTTGCAAAGGCATAATACAAAAATCCTTTCGTTACTCATCTTGGTGAGTGACCAACCGGCAAGCACTCGACGCACTCTGGTGGAGGATATGCGGGCGAAGAGTATAAGGAAATTACAAGAGATAAGAGTGCATATACGACTTTCACAATTGCTTTAGCTTCAACTCTGTCTCAGGACAATATTGCTCTCCTTAGAAAATGAGAGATTATTGAACAAGGAAACGCACGAACAACTTAAGAAATTAAATGGTAAAGTCATAGATGTTTTGATGTACAAGCAAAATACGCAAGGAGGAAGAACAAGACGAAATTCTCAAGCAATTCTATCAACAAACGCATGATTTGGATTCCAACGACAAAGTTCACTTCTCATATTACTGTACATGCTTACATTAGCTATCATGTAGAAGTACACCTCACTTTATTGTACTGTTTGGACATTCAAGACAGACTTTACTTTACAAGCGTCAGCTTTCAAGAGGCAATTCAAGCGTTGTCACGATTATGCTGGAAAGTAGTTATCTGGCCATCCTTCATTGGCAAATTGATTGACTCCATACAGGGATACGAATTCTATTACAGATGAAGCAATTATGAGACAGGTGAACTATAAGGCGTTTCACTATGCGCCAGTGATATTTTTGAAGATAACGATAATAGCATGCAAAAGCACGTGCAGGCAATCGCAGGAATGCTACAGGAGTGAACACTTTGTTTCTGTCTGCAGATCATAATTCTGTTATGCACAACTTATTTTCTGCACCATATGCACTATGTTTTGTAGGGTACTTTGTTTTATCAGGCAATGCAGTATACGTTCTATTTAGAAGTAATATCACTATGGCTGGCAGTTACTGCATTTGTTTAGTTATGATTTTAAAGCGCACGAGTGCTTAATAAGAAGACTTAAATAAAAGCAGATGTTCATAACAACTCAAAAGCGAAGTTTATCTACTCGCCAACAATGGTCAATGTAGAATATAAGCAGTCAAACATGATCAATCGAAGGGTCATGCTATTTGAAAAGTATTTTAAAATAATACTAAACATATCGACGTTTATCAGACTTTCTAAGAGTAGTGCGAAGATATGAATCGGTTTATAACTTCGCATTAAGTATCTTTGGAGCATGTACATATATTTATATTGTAGCATAATGAGCTTGCATGGTTATTTATCAATTGGTTCCGTTCTTTCATATGCAGGTGCGATGCAACAACTTATTCAATATAATTTCGGCTGTACTCATATCGTAGAGTGATGCAGTATTCACCGATACTATCTAAATTTCATTTCTTTTGCTAGATTTCTTGCAGGATGAATCGGATTCAAAATTTCACAGGTCTATTAACAATTGAAAGAGAATGACAATGCATATGAGTTCTGGCTTTGAAATGTAAGTTTCACCATCCAAACAGTAGAACAACTTGCATTATCCAATGTGAATCTACATTTAAGATTGCGGAAAAGTTGAAGCTAGTTGGTCAAAATGGTGCTGGTAAAGACAACAAATCATCAAGTTACCATGTCGCTTGCATCAACCAAACTCAGCGAAGAATCTTGTTAAATGTGGTACTGATATTCAAAAGTTTGACTTCACGAGTATGTTGACAAAATCTTAGTCCAGTATTCCCAAGACTTTAGTATGTCTCATGATCAGCGCAAAAGAAAAATCTAGAGTGCGGTCATCACAATGAAGAGATAATCATGCGATTATCGCAGATGTAGGTCTAGAGAAGCGCTTACACTCAGTCCGCCGATCGGTATGGACCATTGTGTAATAGAAGATTTAAATAGTGAAAGGTGTTGTTATCTGCAGTGAAGTGACAGGAAGAAGCAATTGCACGGCATTGTATAAAGACGCTCCACTGTAATCCTAGATGAAATCCCAATGGCAGCTTTTGTAGATCCATTTCAGAAAGCAGAAATCTATGAGAACTTTTGAGACAAACTTGCTGGAGGTAAGACAGCCATCTATATCTCTCATCGTAAGGAGTTCAAGTTCTCAGGATCGTACAGTTGTCTCTAAAGATGTGTAGTTAGTAGAAGATGGTAATCATGATTCACCATGCACAAACAAGGTGAATATTACACACTCTATCAAGCACAAGCTAGAGTATTATCAACACAACAAGAAGGGTATGTACTGTTTTCGACAGTATATTTTCTTTAGCAAAAGAAGACTACATTTAAGTCACCCGTCACATGGACTATGGGCATGCTTCTATATTAGTAGCGCTGAGGTATGACAAAGATGAATCTACACTGACGTTGGAAAACTTTATCTCGAAGGAAATTGATTTTGTGGGAACTAGTGACATTTTATGCTGATTGCCGTATAATATAGCTAAAGCGATAACGAAAAGGGTAGTAGCTAAACACGCTATAGAAAGAGAGGAAACCTAAACGCTGAAAGGGTCTCTACAGGAAGACGCTTCAGTAATTCATCACTTTTCCAGTGGGACTAATCATCCGCATAGCGCGTGAGCAGATCGACTGAGAGCGCACGATTAAAGTGCGACTCAGGACGGTACTACCGCGTGAATAACGCTCCGCAGCTATCTTGCATGGAATCTGCGAGAGAGACAAGGTCGATGAGCGATAAAGTTATGGCAGTGTCGCGAAGAAGGTTAGTATGACGATTGAAGCAAGCAAATTTTGGAACACCACATACAATGTCAAAAGTTCACACTTAGGTAAAAGGGTAGTATTCAGGCACTACATGTTCGCTGAGATGAAAAGCTAATACTAGAGTGAAAAGCTAGCTCGACTAGAAGGTAAACATAGGTAAGGATACAGGAAAGCCAAAGTATTAGGAAAGTCAAAAGAAGAAGTATAAAGACTAGGGTGCATAGTAAAGCTTTAGAAGCCGAAAAGATTGACGCGTTACATTAGCTGGAGATATTTCACAAACTTGGAAATCGACACATCCACTCGTGATGATTCAACAGGAGATTGAAGATCTCTATCTGGGTTATGGGTATATATACAGTGATGTCCCAGCGGGAAACAGGACACACAATCTCGAATTGGCAACACGCCCAAAGATCACCCAGCACGTGATATGCAGGATACCTCTTACATCGATCCAACAGCATTATTAAGAATACACACAACTGCGATGCAGATGCGAATTAGAGGCAAAAGGACAGGTGTCTCAATCAAGTTAATTTGCCCAGGTGTAAGGTTTATCGTCGATGATGATGACGATGTGCAGCCATCACAGCCACATCAGTCGGCGCAGTGAAGGTCTTGTTAAGCTGGTGAGAATATTACTAGCTGACCTGAAGGGAACATTAGAACACATGGCTGGGCACAATGCCTGGCCGCAAGGTAGAACAGTTCGCTTCCGTCCATCATACTCCCACGTTTACAGAGCCTTCTGTAGAAGTTGGATGTTTCGTCCACTCCTGTAAATGGTAAGGACAACGGCGTAAGGGATCTGCTGGACTGAAATCGTGGGTGCAGGTATGGCAGTAACCAAACATGTAGGCGCATGAATGGACTTTGATCCGGCGAAGCATTCTGGACTGCTGGTGTAGTGACTAGAAAGAGCTGCGATGTTGAAACATGGGAATTGATGACGCTCGCAACATAGGCCAAATGACGTTCGCTTTTGACACTGATATCTGATCGTGACTCAAGAGGAGGAAGGCAATGAGACGGTAAGCGTAAATGGCTACAGGAATACGTAGATTTAAGTGACATTACCTCACTCAAACAACTAGCGGACACCAATTACCAACTGCAAGGATTAGAAGTTGAAGGAATGGAACCAATGGCACAAGGCACTGGTCTAGTGACTGGTGGAAGTGATTGAATGAAGATATCTAAGATACACATTTACACCGTACAATGGTTCGCTATGGAGCAGGTGAAATGACACAACACAAATCGTATGGTGCAAAGGCAAACTCGCCGATTAGGTTTAAAGGTACTGCGGTATTTAATGGGTGCAGTTTTACTGGTATTACCTATTCAAGCAAAGCCACTCATGGACTGGAATCAAATGGTATAAGCGTGGGCTTGCTTCACTCACGTGAGTTAGGTATTGATCATAAATATCTTACAGAAAACAGATTAACGGGAATTGAAGAGTTACCAGAAGATGCACCCAGGAAGGAAACAAATGTGCTTGGACGCTATAGGCCATGATGATCATGATTTTAGATGCTACTCATTAACAATTACAAAACGTAGATCTGTTTCTAGCATGTGAACATGGCAAAGAAGAAAGTTGCTATCTACACCGTGAGGCGAAGTGGGCCTGATTATGCGCTGGTAAATCCAACATTGGGAACAATACCATCTACATTCGTTAAAGTGACAAGCAACACTGAAAAGTGTGACTTCTTCATGGGTGTGTGTTGCAAATCATGTAAAGGTAGGACCATCTCCAGTGTGATGGTGGAACATTACTATGCGGCAGGTAACAATCGGCTAATAATGTGGTTGAGGCTTCCAGCTCTCAAAATGCTCGGGAAACAGACAACCATTACACTATTACAATCTGCAAAAGCTCCAACAAGAGAAAATTACAGCTGTGGCTTTAGGATCGTGCACTCAAAGATGACCGCGCTAGATGGGTGGAGTTTGCGATCGAAAAGGGAGATACTCATCACTACAGCAATGGTGGAAGCGGACTGGTATCGGCCACTGGTATCAGGTGGGAAGAATCTATGATTGATGAAAACAACAGAAGGTATCTCACTGAAGCGGCACATTTCAATAAGACTTCGTACGTCATGCTCATCCATTCGTTTAAATCTCATTACCGAGGCGGCACAACGCTTTGCTAAAGGGTACTGAGGCATAAGGCACAGGCAATGGACCGTTCTGGTACAATAACCTCCTTATAAGAGTAGCGCATCTGCAAGATGATTTTGAAGAGACAGTTACTTATGTAAGGTACAGATGGTTGCGTAAACCAGTTGTAGGTAAAGGAACACTTTCACCGTAATGCTTTTATTAGGTACTGCATCGACAATGGATGAAGGAAAGAAACACTGCTACATGAAGGAACTGAACCAGAAGCAAAATGGAGATGAGATTACAGGTCATGCAAGTTACTCAAAAGTGATATTATCGAAGGTCGCAGACATCGATGAAGAAATCGTGCGTTTGATTGGTTTTGATACTTTGGAAATCTCACATTACTAGTAATGTATCTACAACAGTTGGTCAATTAACACCATGAGCAGAAACTCAGACAAGCGACACGCGAGCATTGAAGGCCTTGGTCTCAGCCGAAATTGTTATATATACATTAATCTCTTGAAGAAGAGATGAAGACATGCTATCACCACTTTCAGGAAGCTAAACCCTCTTAAGGACAATAGTCAGAGATGAATCAAGTACATTCGTAAGTTTATATAAACTCTGTATTAGTCATGTGGCAATACGACGAAGCGCTATCAAACACAGACACTTTAAGTTATTTGAAATTTCTAAGGTTTAAGCAAAGGATAAGGGAAGAAGAAAGACTTGTGTTGTGGCTAGACGGCAATGTACAAAATGATCCACTTCACAAGTTAAATGAAGCTGGTGATTTCACGCCTTTAAAGGGAATCCTAATGACACGTTAAACTCGCGTGGTCAATGATGCACGTACTACGCACGTCCAACACAACAGACGTAGAACTACTCTGTATCCAGGTCGCAGTGCAGAGATTCTCTTTAGACCGTAAACCACTAGGTTCTTATTTGGAGAAGACATCCAAGTTATGCAAAGAAGTATGATTTAAGAGAGCACTTATGCGGAACTCATTGGATGTCGTAAACGAAACAAGTGTTTGAAAGTGAAGTTTAAAGCACTGATCGCTATCCACTTCAATCTCACGCGATACGATGATACTAGTACAGAGAAGCAACAGCGAAGATACAAGTTAAAGATTAATAACAGTACGTAAGAAGTTTGTTCAGTAACTAAAGTATCTGATATTTACGAAGGAGAACATGTTTGAAGCAGGTAAGAGAATCTGTGGCTCTCACGACATATACCACAAGCTTCTGATCATACACTAAATGATGAAGAAGTACGTACCGTTCAGCAGATGCGATTCTCGAAAAACTCAAAGAAAAAGCTATCTCGGGTAGACTATTGTAAATATAATGCGTCGAGCATTTGAGCTATTTGTATGTATGTTTATTAGTCTTTGTGTGTGTGGAATTGTTTACGATATGTACTAGTAACCCGATCTCACGTTTAAACGCAAAGCACTAATTTTGTTAGAGAAGCTAACGATAGCAGAGATAATCATTCACACCATAACTGGTAGTCTCTAATAGGAATTTTGCTTCCAGAGATTCTTCGTTGTATCAAATAACGCATCGGAGAAACCTATATATTAGTCAAATGCATGTACTAAATAATATTTATTTAAGAATGTTAATTCACCGTTTAGCTCTGTCATAGGCTTCCATATCTCTTTAAAGTGATCAAGCGATACAGGTTTTCAACAAGAGACACCCTTTCGTTGTCTTTTTACCGGTGATACATTTAGTGCTAGGCTAGTCCGACGCACCATGTTACAAGCATAATTCTAGTAGGAGCTTTACTATGTTGGGAGGTCTGTCATCCGACGTTCCATTCTGCATGTAGTAATGTTTTCGAGATAGAAAGTAATATCATTTCTATATGCTTTATAGTTATGCATACCGAAGTTACTACTGAAACGTTTATCATCACTATGGAAGTGTAAACCAACCTCATATAACATATTCAAGAGGGAATTTTCACAAATTCAACTCAGTATGTTCCTAATATGAAGAGCTACACACACAGGTCATCTGCTTGAATGTCCAGGTATTTGCCTCGACGATAGAATCCTGCCTTCCTAGAGACACATAGAAAAGCTCTGCACATGCATGGCTGTGTGAGCTGACGCCAACTCCTCCATAACGTGAGTGGGGGTAGCATACAAGATCCACCCAGTGAACGATCTTCGCTTTGCGAAATAGTCAACGCCACCTTAATCATACCATGTAACGCCTAAGTACATTCTTAATTTTAATTGATTATATGAAGACATTGCGAAATAGATATACAGCAGGCAAATATCCGATAATAATAGTAACATATCTCTTTGGTCTCGAAAGCCGTTCTCACATAACCGGAAATGGAATCAAACAAGTTTCTTTAGGAGGAAAGAGAACATATGAAAAGTTACTGACATTATCATTAGCTGGTTTATCGCAGTCGGTGCTATTGGCTGTAGTAAAAGAAGCTGCTATCTTCACAGAAGGAAAGGAAGAAACAACACTGCACATTACTTCCCTGTCTAGATGGCGGACATGGCACAAAGAAGTTAAAGCTCACGTAAGGCTGTCGAAGAAGGGAGGCGTTAAGCTGACCTCAGTTTAGAAAAGAACATCGCTGATACATTACGTAGTGAGGTTCGTTGACATATCCTGACTTAGTTTACTTTAATCAGTTGGATCTAAGGGTGGCTTAACAGACATGTAATGATCAAGCTGAAAAGATAAAGTTAACAGACATTACAAGTGCACTTGATGAAAAGTATATGCAGAAGATACAAAGGTGAAGGATACTCATCGATGGTATCTATCAGGTTGCTACATACACAGCCATACGCTGGATGGTAAATTATTCTTAGCACATTAACTACAGCCCATGTGGATTATTCATAACGCCAACTCATTCATGAAAAGGGATGGAGCAGTTCCAAGAACTTGGGATGAAATAGTGGAATTAGGAGAAGGCTACAGGCTTGAAGGTATTCTCATTATTCACATACCCAACAACAGGTTAGCTGAGGCATTTCTTTCTGCTTATTACATGCGAAACAGCAGGACGTGGCGATATGCGCCAGCCGACGACACATATGACGCTGACGCTTGGAAGTTACCAGAAGTTAAGAAGGCATCTCGAAATCGCTGGTAAGCTTGCTCGTATGTTGAACCAACAACAGTAGCTAACGCTAACGGCGACAACTTCAAGAAGAACCAACAATTAATCTTAGATAACAGCAGCATTATTCGTCTTTACGGAACATTACGGTTGCCTAGGCGAAATGGCTGAAGTCTCGCTAAGCAAATGGATTTGAATGATTTGCTAGCCTTTACCTAAGGTAACTGCTACAGGTGATGCTTACTCTTGGGCAACATTTACAGAACAGGTATTTATTCCTTAGAGCTAAGAACCCAGAATTAGCTAAGAAGTTCATTACATTCTTCATATCTCTGACGAAGCCACAAAGTTATTCTATGAAAACGGCGTGCTGTAATGCCAACAAAGGATGCTTCTAAGTTCATCGGTAAGGACGACGAAATGCTTATACTACCAGCAATCTACGAGCAACGGTGCAAAGTCAAACGCCAGTAGGGTTTCGTTATGGACAACATCGTTGAAGGTGTGAGGAAGCTGGATGCTACACACAGTGGTGCGACGCAACTGTAAACTCAATCGTAAATGGTTCCAAGACAGGTTGATGAATGGCAGGACGCAACAGTGACAGGCTGTTGAACAGATTGCCGAAGCAAACAAGTAATCAATTCGCCGTTAAGTTATTAGACTCATTAAATACACGATGGTGGACAGCCGTCGTTATTTTGCCGAAGGCAATGAAATGAGTGTTGAGAAGAAGCTGTTTGATCACAATATGCTTAGCCTCCAGCAATGAGGCTGCACACTGTTTGCGTTATATCCCAACGACAAACGTGTTTATGATGTCGATGTCTAAATGGGTGGCTTAAGGACAACCGCACATTTATAGGATTAAAGAACTTTCCAGATGTTATTTAAAAGATATGAAACTCTATCTCGCGCCTCTGCAGCATCACAATCTTGATTATCGTGTTAGTAACAATCGTAACGATGGCTGCAATCTTATTTGCGTCTATTCCTGGCTCGTGAAAAGATAGGATCAAAAACTTTTAGAATCACATTCTATATTCCAAATATTCTTTTCTGTCGTTGTTATTTCTGGCAATCTTCAGTGCGACGTATGATCCATCTGAAAATCGGTTTATTAAATTCACTGGTAGGACTGTTTCAATGGTAGTGCTGGTACGACAAAGTACCCTTGCGATCCTGGCTTTAGCAGGGTGTGCGCAAGCACTGTCGCATGTCACCTGGCAGGCAACTGGTTAGTACATGGTTAAGTGCACATGGCAAGTAAGGAGTACGATAACAGCACCACCTGTATGAAGCTGCAGTCTCTAGAGTGGCAGGAAAAGCACACCCTTTCCTCGGTAACGATTCCGATGATTTGGGACAACATCCGCAACAACACTTACATTCTCTTCGTCATTTCCAACCATTAATCGGAGCTGTTTGTGCAAGTCATGACCGGTGGTGGTCCTGATGGAGCTAGTGGAAACAGTGCTCAGTTATGCGTACTCTGCAAGTCATTACAATCGTTCGAGCTGGCGGCTGCGGTAAGCGGCAATCGGTGCAGTTGTATTTTATTCTTCTCATTTGCTTTATCGGCGCAAATCAATCGCGCAACACAATCGTGATCTCGACTGAGATTTAGGAGGCAATATGAAGAGAAAAACATTTTTGATTTATACAAAAATCTTTATATATGTTGCGCTGATTTCTTTTGGCGATATCCATTATCATTCCGGTATCAAGGGTATTCTGAAGCATCGACTAAACAAATGCTGGAGTTCTATGGAAACCCATGGGCATTGGCCTTCTCACAAGGATTTCAATATTCAGAACTCTATTGATGCTTTCCAAATTGCACAAGTTGGTGATTTCCATCTTAAACTCAGCACTAGTATCTTCGCAATGGCTCTAGCAATCTTACTAGTAGTTTCAATTACGCTGTACGTACTTGCTAGATTCCAATTCAGAGGCAGGAAGTTCTTCACCACACCTCATCATGGTTGGCTATGATTTATTAACGTAAACTACATTGTTGTGCCAATCTTCTTAATGTTGAATGGTTGGGATAAGTCACTAGCAAAGGTAGCGGTCTCACAGCGTCTTTATGAATAACCGTTTCTGTTCTTGCAGCTTGTGTGCTACGCACAGTGCACTCCATTTACAGTATATCTTCCTGCAGCTACTCCTGCCTCTTTACCAAAGCCATGTATGAAGAAGTCAGGAAATTGATGGTCGTGGTTACTTTACAACCATCGTAAGAGTCATGTTCCAGCGTGGCAAAGCCAAGCATTACCACAGTTATCCTATTTAACTTCTTGCATTCTGGAATGAATACATTATTTCATTAACACTGTGCAGACAAAGTTGCACCAAAGACTACTACCTGTAGGATTACAGAATCTGATGCTCTGCAACAGCAGCGGAAGTGCGACCACTATGGACCGATGTATGTGGTACAGTGATTGTTATGTTGCCGCTATTGATCTTATACATTCTGTACAAAGACGCTTAACTGACACAGCATGACTGCGCGGTCTTACAGGACTAGGAGGACATACATGAATCGAACAACACAATCAATCTTGGATGGCAATTCTATTTGTTGTCAGTCTCAGCACGGTAATTATTGGTCAAAGTAGAAGGCTATGTGAATCTTGGTATTCAGGTAGTTGGACCGATTGGTATTTTGTTTGTTATACATCTGTGGGCGTAACAAAGAGACGGAAGACGATATATGGCAAACTTATCATTACGTCATATCAATAAGACTGACGATACAAAGCACAGGCAGTATTTTGATTTTAACTTAGAAATTCAAGATAAAGAATTCATCGTATTGCTGGTCCTTCCGGATGTGGTAAATCAACTACTTTACGTGCGATCAGCAGGTTCGAAGATAATGCACAAATCGTGAATCAGACATCGATGATAAATTGCGTGACGATGTTGCACCTAAGAATCGAGAGATTGCGATGGTGGTCTCCAGTCTTTATGCGTTATATCCATTTATGACAAGTTTATGAAAACATGGCACTTTGGATTACAGACTCGTAAGACAAATAAAAGATGAAATCGACCGTCGTACGTGCAGCTCAGCAAAAGCATTAGAAATTGAACAATATTTCTAGATAGAGTTTTCAAGGCTTTATCTCAGCCAAAGACAACGTGTAGCGTTAGGTAGAGCACGCACGTAATGCGAAGTGGCTGACGGATGAACCATATTCAACTTAGACGCCAAGCTTCGTGTAACAGATGCGTAGCGTGAAACTCACACGACCACACACACATTGGTGCTACAACAATCTATGTAACACACGATCGAACAGAAGCGATGACAATGGCTAAGGTCGTATTGTCATCATGAAAGATGGATACATCCAACAAATTGGAAACACCAAAGGAAATCTATCAGAATCCAGTAAAACATGTTCGTGCAGGATTTATTGTTCTCCAGCCACAAACTTCCTAAAGGGACATACGCTGGTGGAAAATTCATGATAGGGTGATATGCATATTAGCTTTCACCAGAAGCAGCGCACAAAAGACAGGCGCAAGGCCATACGAGGCGTAAAGAAATCGTGATGGGTATCCGTCCTGAAGACTACAGCATATCGCAGAAGAAATTGTAAATGAAACTATGTCCAAGCGCTGTATTTGACTTTTGCGATTGATGTAAGTGAGCTTTTAGGTAATGAATTTATCCTGACATGGCAAGATTGCAGGCAAAAATTACAGGCAAGAGTGAATGCATCGCTATGACCTCTTTCAGACTGTGCATCCCGTGAGGCTGGCGCAATGGATTTAGAGAAGGTACACTTTTGATCCAGAGACAGACCGTATCGTAAGTAAGGGAGAATAAACAGTATGAGTACTGGTGAAAAGTTACAGTCCCAAACTGATATTGATGCGGGATTGAGGATACACCGAGATCATCAAGAAGCGGAAGGCTGATGCGATCAGTGACTGCGATGGCACGGATATGCCAGAAGCGTTACGAGAGCGGATATTAAGCAGTACGCTATATTACACAAACACGCAAAGATAATGCGTGGGCAAAAGAACATCCGGATGAGGCGCAACAGATGTACTGATGAGTGACTCTCGTTACCGCAGAGACATGCATACGCATCAAACATGGAACATTTTCTACAAAGATCAATTCAAAGTAAACCCAACAAATGATATTCACGCTGGTGGAAGTCATTGATCGTACACAACAGACACAGTTGTTTCTACTGGTGGCTGACGCAGAAAATGGTGATGTTGTAATCGAGGAAGCGATTCCTTTATCATGCACACACACAGTTAGCTTCTTAGCATTTATCGTGGGATCCAGTTCACATGCGTATAATTTCTTAACAAAATGATTGGGTAGATGAAGAACATCAGGATGACATTTAGATGTACGTTTACCAGACACAGAAACACGTCATTGAGAAGTTAAGCATAAGTTCCTGCAAGAAAGAGAAGATGTAATGTTGTACGCTTTACAACATTCTTCCATCAGTTCACACTCACAGCGTTTGACGAGTTTGCTTCGTGAGAAGTTTGTTGACTGGTAGACGGAGTGCGTTTCTGTATCCCCATATATTTTGGAACAGTTCGAAAGCGAAGTTGGCTATAAGTTCCGCCCAGAATTTATTATTAATAAAGGCTTTCATATCAGTCAGTTCTGTGTTCCTTCCATGACAACAGGTAAAGACTTTATTGACTTTCCACCAAAGAGTAGAAGCATGCAAACTTGCAAAGGTGCTGCGGCCCAGACTGTCATTCCTATGGTAAGGAAGTTGATGATGTTCTCTTGGGAGACCATTGATTGGCACAGAACCATATGGTAGGCACTTCTCTGAAATTGGATTGACGTTGTTGGTGGTGTTGGTTCAGGTTCTGCTACATTACGCTTGATTTCCGATATCAAGGGTGGTGAAGTACTACAGAAGGTAGATTCTTACCATACTTTCTTCCCAGATACATTCCGCGTAAGGTGGGATCCATTGGCGCGATAGCGAAAGTAGCAACTGGTGACAGCACGTGTCGACAGATCTCACGTTCACCAGTTGAATCGTATCGGTTGCGGTGGATACTTGAAAACTGTGCATTAAAGTTCCCAGCAGCTTTGTCTGCGCGTGTTTCTGAAGTATGCGATGAATTCTAGAGAACCCCTATGAACATGTGTAGGAAAACAAACACCACATACAACCTACCAAGGTTGGTGCAGTCAAATATTATGGCGAACTTCGTCGTTGTGGGTGCACACTTTGTACATCACGCACTCAAGCAAGCAAATTCCATACTTCTTATACAGGTGTTCTAGAATCACTCAGTGGTTTCCTATCTGACGTGAAGTTCATCAGCTTTCAAGAACTACGTGAAAACTCCAGAGTCTCTAAACGATATTGATGTGAAAAGTGCTAAACTACGGTAGTAGTTGCCAATGCTTTAGTGGTGGTGAAGAATTCGGATGAAAGATTGATTGCGAATCCCACGTCGTTAAGTGTAGATACGGTGGTGGATCTCATCGGCATTGCGAGCCCCACAGCTTCAGTAAGAGAAATGGCAAGTTCTCTCTACACTCATGCTATGGCACAGGTGTTGATAAAGAACTAGACTCCACACTTCATACAGACAAGTGCTGGAACTCGGCAGCGCCATGATCACTTCGTCACAGTGAACAGTTAGAACACGAAGTACAGTGAAAACGTGTCAGCGTTTGCGACGCATTACCAGGTACAAAGGTTATCAAGCAAGAAGACCTCAGGTGTGGAAGCTGGCGCAATGGAAGGCGGTAAGGCAGAGCAGCATATAAGGAAATGGTTTGCATCATTTGGCTTTGAAAATGCAAGCACTTCTCATCGCGCGCACCCACCATAGCTGCCATCGTGTGAAGAAGACATGAAGAAGCGGTATCTCAGAAAAACTATAACGTTGACGCAGCCGTATATCCTACTCTGGCTACTGCAGCTATTGCGTTGTGGGCACATATGAAATCCACAAGATACGTTATCTACCGTGGAGATGGCTCATATCCCTTTTCCTCATTACACTTAGAAGCTTAACGAAACTCAGTGGTACTAAATTCGAGCAAAAGAGCGACATGAGCAAAATAACTTTTTCGTTTACGATAACATACCGTAGCCAAACTTTATCATGCATGTAAGAATTGAAACCATATGATGCGCATACGCATACGTGGCACGTATTTTGCTACCGACACACATACGCATTCCCGGTGCAGACAGTACTGAAAACACCGACAACACCACCGTGACTTAACGAGGTCCTAGAATCTCTTGCTGCTGTATCAATATTAATATTACGGAACGATATATCCTCAGTAGCACGTACAGGTGCGTACAGCAGTCTGCGGATTGGCAATCAGCAAAGTGGTAACCCACCATAGTCAATCCATTCTCCAGTTGTAATTGTTTCACCTGATGTAGTTTGAATTGTCTTTTGTATAACTACGGAAATCAGGAGAGTTATATGGAAGATAATCACCACCCGCAAGTTCTACACGCATATATTGTGCAGAGTAGTATGGATCAATAAGTTTACCATCAGTTACTTCTTGCCATGTGGTATTGTGTGGCATAATAAATGTACGTTTCGTTGCAGGATAGAGATGATAGATTCCTTCTAAACTTAATAACAATACTAAGCAGATAGGTAAATACTTTAGTTTGTATGTAAGCTTTTCGATACCTATTACAGAAGGAATACATAATAGTGGTAATGCCAACATATTTAATCGCCATGGAAACTGTAATACTCTAGCAAATGACATGTACTTCCATGGAAATATCTGCGCAGGCACTAACATGCAAATCCATCCGATTCCTAACATGATAGTTAGGAATGTATGTTTCTCTTTCTTGTTTAGAAAGAGATAACTGATAGGTGCAATACTCAAAAACAAACCGATATTAACAACCATTGCATTACTTGCGTTATATTGATTACCGGATAAACCAAACACAGTTTGGTTGGCAAAGAATTGCCAGAACGCCATTGCATGATTTTCTAATGCGGAACTAGATGCATAGTAATTGAGATAGAACTGTTGTGACTTTAGTTGTTCTATCATTGGGAAGGTATAGAAGGCAGTTAACAAACATGCCAGCATACTTTCACATACTAGTGTTTTATATCTATCAAATGAACACTTGGGTAGATATATGATACATACTATGACTACCAGTATAAAACATAATAAGAAACTTAAATTATGTGATAGTACAGTAATTACTAAACCGATCAAATAAGAGTGTGAATACTTCTGATCAGACTCAAAGATTTCATATAGACCAGATAGAATGAGTGGAATACCAATAAGTGCAAACACTTCACCAAGTGCACCACGTACATAGATATCTGTGATGTGATAGTTACTGAAAAGATACGCAGCGACTGCAAGTAATCGAAGTGATGACTTCTTAGTAAATTTACTTGCAAGCATGTACATTGTAATTCCAGAAAAGAAACTTGCAAGAAATACAGTAAGCTTATAACTATCAACCAATACTAGTTTTAAGTTATGTAGGATTGCTGGTAATAGTAAGAATATATCGGAGTAGAACAGTGGACTTCCATAACCAAATCCTCCATTTTCGTAAGGGTAGATAGCGGAAAGTACCTGTCCGTGTTGAAGTGCTTTTGCGTATTGTTCAATACGTGATACATGAAAGAAGGTATCATGTTCAATCGCTAGAAAACTCTTTGTTAGGTATGGAAACATGAGTAGCACAGTAAATGCCAAGATGATTGCGATATCAATCAATAACTTACGATATTTTCTCATCCAAAATACCATCCTGGTAGCCATGCTAGAAATTTAGCGAATTGTACAGTTGTACCAAATCCAGTTATAACTGGTAAAAATAAGATAAACAATATTAGATAAAGTGCTAGATATACTGGTACTACAATCTGATATTTACGCTCTTGAAGGTGATAGATGCAGTAAACAATTGCAATAATGGTAAATAAAGATGTTGGATAGAAGTGATATGCAAATACGATACGATGGACATAGATAATCCATGGTAATAGACCGCTAAAATAGCCGACTACAATATACCAAGCTACCGTATCTTTCTTAAATAGTGCGCGGTATGTTGTAAAGAGAATTGCTGGAACACCTGTCCATGTTAGTAGTGGGTTTGAGAAACAAGAGATTGTATGGAACACATCACCAACAGTTCCAACGTAATACCACATTGGACGTAAATCAAATACCCATTGGAACCAAGTACTTTGATATGGATGTGTTGCGTTTAGATTAACGTGATAGAAATACATTTGTTGAGCTTGTTTCCAAACGTTTGCGATAGACCATGGTTCATTTCTAAAAATCTTGTCAGGAATATAAGAGATACAATAGATTGTGATCGGAATAATGATGAAGAATAATACACATAATAACATTGTCTTCAGCAGTATTTGAAAGAACTGGTGATGTGTCATCTTTTTTGTCTTTCTTATATTCGAGATATCGTTGAATCCAGTTTGTAAATAACATCACTGCTAGTCCTACAGCTGCATAACATCCCGTCCACTTCGCTGCAATTGATAAACCCATAAAAATACCAGATATAAGTAGATACAGAATTCCCTTGTGCATTGGTAGGGTATAAAAACTAGACATGCAGTACTTTAACATCCAATAGAACGCACATAATATGAATAAGATACTAAATGGTTCTAGTGTAGCGATACGAGATGTAGTGATATGCATGAAATCTGCTGCTAATAAGAATGAACCAATTAAAGATAAATCATCTCGCTTCAATAATAATTTTAAGATGCCATACAATACTGGTAACATTAATACACCAGCGATAGCTCCAGGTAAGCGCCAAGCAAGTGGGTTCATACCAACTAAATGAATTGATAGGGCAATGATATTGGTACCAAGAAGTGGATGAACATTCGCGTACATATACTGTCCGTTTGCGATTTCCCATGCATTACGTACATGATAAATTTCATCAAAGTATGCTTGGTCATAATAGGTAGGGGATAGTACTAATTTATCTTGTTCATCAATGAGTAAGCTACCAGGATATGGTCCATCTTTCTGCTTATCTCGCAAGATGGAAATTGGTAAAAATCCAGTATGATCTTCATTACGGAAACCAATTTCTGTTAATGAACTATTTGCGTTGAGATTGATGAGTTTAATATAACGATATTGCCAATTGCCTTGTTCAATCGCGTAAGTATAAATATTCCCCTGGTTTAGACTTGCGATATGTGTCCAATCCTGTAAATCATTCGAGGCATAAATTTGAATATGATTGGTTCCAATTTGGTATGCGGAAGGATTGGAGTTTGTATCACCTTCCCCATAGATTGTATAGATAGCATCGAATTTCTCACTATTTCCAAAGTCAAATGTGATTTGTTGTTTCTCGGCGGTAGGTTGCCAAGTAGTAGTAGGAAAACACGTTGAGCCAAGCTTCCAAAATGAAATGATCGAGTAGATTATCATCATTAAAACAAGTGATAAAATACTGCGATGTTTATCTATTTTAAAGTACTCTAAACGATATAAAAAATAGCCAATTCCAAGTATTCCAAATGTGAAACACAATAGAACTAGAAACTCACTATTTGAAAACAATAACAAACTTAACTTTTTCATAATGTATTCTCCGTACCTATTATACTAGAAAAGTTTTAACATCATCACTCTTATTGACAGAGTGATAGAAAGTGCTAAGATAAACTATATTAGCACTATATATATTAGAGTGCTAAAAGGAGGAATAAACATGTTAAAACCATTACGTGATTATGTAGTCTTAGAAAAAGCAAAAGAAGAAGAGAAAACAAAGAGCGGTATTATTTTGACAGAACAGCCAAAAGAAGAACCAGGAAAGGGTATTGTTGTGGCTGTAGGACCAGGTAAGATGGAAAATGGAACACTCGTTCCACTAGAATTACAGGTTGGTCAAAAGGTTGTATATAAGAAGTATTCCGGAACAGAAATCAAAGAAAATCAAAAAGAATATCTCTTAATTGAAGCGGAGAATATTCTTGCGATTGTGGAATAAGATAGAAAGAAGGAATTATGATGGCAAAAGAATTAAAATATGGAAAAGATGCACGCCAACTGATGTTGGATGGTGTTAATAAATTAGCAGATGCAGTAAAAGTAACTTTAGGTCCAAAGGGCAGAAATGTTGTGTTAGAGAAGTCATTTGGTTCTCCAGTCATTACAAATGATGGTGTCACAATTGCTAAAGAAGTAGAACTTGAAGATAAGTTTGAAAACATGGGTGCTAAATTAGTTTACGAAGCAGCCAATAACACAAATGAACTAGCAGGTGATGGTACAACAACAGCAACCATCCTAACACAGTCAATGATTACAGCTGGCCTTAAGGCAGTGGAAAAAGGTGCTAACCCAGTACTCATGCGCGAGGGTATTGAAAAGGCAGCGCATGTTGTGGCAGATGCTTTATTAAAGAACTCTCACCAGGTTACAACCAATGATGATGTAAAAACATCGCAACAATTTCATCAGGTTCTGAAGAAATTGGTAAGATTATTGCAGAAGCGATGGCAAAGGTTGGTAATGATGGTGTTATCAACGTTGACGAATCACGTTCCTTCGAAACAGTCTTAGAGATGACAGAAGGTATGCAGTATGATAAGGGTTATGTTTCTCCTTACATGGTAAGTGATAGAGATAAGATGGAAGTATCCATGGATAACCCATATATCTTGGTAACAGATCAAAAGATCAATACAATCCAAGAAATCTTACCTGTATTAGAAGAGGTTGTAAAAATCAATAAACCATTACTTCTTATCGCAGATGATTATGACAATGAAGTCATGAGTACACTAATCATCAATAAGTTACGTGGTACATTCAATGTTGTAGCGACAAAGGCACCTGGTTTTGGTGATGATGCAAAGAATCAATTAGCAGATATTGCAGTTTTAACAGGCGCGAACTTCTTTGCGAAAGATTTAAATATGAACTTAGCAGATATGACAATGAATGATTTAGGTTCTGCTAAGAAAGTAGTGGTAAGCAAAGATAAGACAACAATTATCGATGGTGCAGGTGATAGTGTTGAAGTTGCTAAACGTGCTTCTGAAATTAAAGCAACAATCGAAAATGCAAAGTCTGATTATGATAAGAAGAGACCAGCAGAAAGACTGCGTAAACTTACAAATGGTGTTGCTTTAATCAAGGTTGGTGCTACAACAGAAACAGAACTTAAGGAAAAGAAGTTACGCATCGAAGATGCGCTTAACGCAACAAAAGCAGCCGTTGAAGAGGGTGTTGTCACTGGTGGTGGACTTGCCTTAGTACAAGCCTATAAAGATATACGTGCGACATTAAAATCAGATGTTGTGGACGTACAACGTGGTATCAATGTTGTATTAGACGCACTTAAGATGCCAATCATGCAGATAGCTGAAAATGCTGGCTTTGATGGTAATGAAATCTATGAACAACAGTTAGCAGCGAAAGAAAACTATGGTTTCAATGCGAAAACTGGTGAATGGGTTGATATGTATGAAGCAGGTATCATCGATCCTACGAAGGTAACTCGTTCAGCGTTATTAAATGCTGCAAGTATCTCTGGCCTATTTATCACAACAGAAGCCGCACTAGCACAATTACCTAAAAAGGAAATTCCAGTACCTCCAGCAATGGGACAATACTAAACGCATACTCTAATCTTTAATAAATAGATATAATCATGGCAGAGCATCAACTTATTACGATGAGTTATGCTCTTTTCGAGTTTTAATGAGTCATTATCAGTGTATTGAGAAGTACGTATATTTTTAATCGTTTGTATCGGAACATTTGCTACTTTTAAATAAATTTCCAGTGATAGTTGTAGATATATGAGTAGATATTGTTGTCCTTTTGGTATCTTAAAATATTAAAAAAAGTATATGATTAGTTTGAAGAGGATATTTAATATGAACGAGTCATACGGCCATGAATTAGATTTTGCTAGGAGTATATGTTTGTTTTCCCAATAAGGAAGAACCCGGATATCATATTCATTTTTCAAAAATTGCCCAGAAGAGATTAAAAATAAGGTGTTAGAACTCTACCCTAAGTTAGTCGAAGAAACAAAAAGAAGACATAAAGAGGGTTTATATACCAGCAAAGATTATTTTTACTGATAGTTGATTAGGGTGTTTGCTATGACTGGCTGAAAATGGAAGGAAAGCCGAGATTTTATATGGCTATTTTGAGGACTTGCAATTTATAGAAAGATATCTTATCTTGTAAAAGCAATCAGAATGGAGATTACAATGAACGTTTACGATTGGGATGATACAATCTACCGTGGTGATTCTACAGTAGGTTTTGTGAACTATCTTTGGCTACATCGCCCTAAAACATTAATTAATTTACCACGTACAGTTTGGTTTGGCCTTTTATATGTACTGCACATTGTGCCTAAGCTAACTTTCAAATCAAATCTATATCGTATGTTTCGCTATGTAGAAGATATGGAAAAAGTAGTAGAAGACTATACGGGCAGCCATTTAGACCATGTAAAGCAGTGGTATAAAGATGCACAGAAAGAAGATGATATAGTTATTTCTGCTTCTCCAGAATTCTTAATTCAATCTTTCTGTAAGAAGGTTGGTATTAAAACATGCATGGCAAGTGTAGTTGATATGCATACAGGTGAATATAACGGACTAAACTGTCATGGGGAAGAGAAGGTGCGTCGTTATCGTGAAGTATTCAACGATACAAAGATTGAAAACTTCTATTCCGATTCATACTCTGATACACCGCTTGCAAGAATCGCTGAGAATGCATATCTCGTAAAGGGAGATAACCTACTTCCTTGGGATAAGAAATAAATGTACATAACAAAAGAGATATCCGTACAGATATCTCTTATTTTATATGTATGCAAGCATACAAGAAATTATTATTTGCTATTTTGTGCTTGTACAGCTGTTAAGGCTACTACACCAACAATATCTTCCCAAGAACATCCACGGGATAAATCGTTAACTGGCTTAGCGATACCTTGTAACATTGGACCGTAAGCTTCAGCCTTTGCTAAACGCTGAACTAACTTGTAACCAACGTTACCGCCATCACGTTAGGAAAATTAATACGTTAGCTTGACCTGCAACAGGGCAGCCTGGAGCTTTGCTTGCGGCAACGCTTGGAACGATAGCTGCATCTAACTGTAATTCACCATCACATACTAAATCTGGATATTGTTGGTGGGCAATTTCAACCGCATTTACAACCTTATCTACTAATGCATGTTTTGCACTTCCCTTTGTAGAGTGGGAAAGGAAAGCAACCTTTGGTTCAGCTCCTACAAGTGTTCTAAATGTATTTGCTGTATCGTTAGCGATAGCTGCTAAGCTTTCGCTGTCTGGATCTTGGTTGAGACCGCAGTCTGCGAATGCAAATGTTCCATTATAACCAAATTCGCAATTTGGAACGTCCATGATAAAGAAACCTGAAACTAATTTTGCACCTGGCGCTGTACGTAAGATTTGTAATGCTGGACGTAATGTATTGGCTGTAGAGTGGCAAGCACCTGATACAAGACCATCAGCACTACCTGTCTTTAATACCATGACACCAAATGTTGTGCGATCGCTTAATAATGCTTCACGAGCAGCTTCAGGAGTCATACCCTTAGCCTTACGTAATTCATATAATGTGCTTTACATATTCTTCTAACTTGTCAGAAGTTTCTGCTGGATGATTGTTGCAACCATCAACATGCTAACGCCATATTTCTCGGCATCTGCTTTTACAGTTGCTTCATCACCGATTAAGATAATGTTCGCTGTTTTTTCTTCTAAGATTTTAGCAGTAGAACGAAGTGTTCTTTCATCTTCTGATTCTGGTAATACAATTGTTTTTATATCTTTTTTAGCTCTTTCTTTAATTCCGTCTATAAATGACATACTAATTCTCCTTGAACATTAAAATTATCACGCTAACTGTGAGAAAAGTCCAATTATATGGTCAAATTCTGAAAAAATATGAATTTATAGATGAAAGGGATTGAAATTTTATAAATCTTTCAAAGTGCTATAATAAAACCAATGAGTTGGGGGAATATATGTCAACGTATACAATTCAAAATTCACTTGTGTCAGTAACGATTGATGAACATGCAGCAGAAATTCATAGTTTCTTTGATCGTGAAACAAAAATTGAGGCAATCTGGCAAGGTGATAAGACTTATTGGGCTGGAAGAAATCCAATTCTGTTTCCAATAGTTGGGAAGACTTGGGATGGTATCCTCCATATCTCAGGAAAAGAGTACCGTACTGGAAACCATGGCTTTGCTAGAAATAGTGAATTTAAATGTATCAAACATACTGATACTCAAATCGTTATGGAACTTTGTGATAGTGAAGAAACGCTAGCACAATATCCATTTCACTTCCGACTTGAAGTTACATATACTTTAGAAGCTAAGAAGTTAGATATCGCATATCGTATTGAAAATAGAGATGATTGTACAATGCCATTTAACTTTGGTTTACATCCAGCCTTCAATTGCCCACTCGAAGAAGGGAAAGCATTTGATGCGTACCACTTAGAGTTAAATCAAAAGGAAGTAGTGGATGATCAAGAAGTAGATGTGATTGCTTTGGACAAAGATGCTTTAAAGAAAACAATCATTATCCAAAACCCACGTAGTACATGCACGAAATTGACAGATGGTACACATGGTGTACAGGTGGAATATCAGGGTTATCCATGGCTAGCATATTGGTCACCATATGCACCATTTGTATGTATTGAACCATGGTACTCTCATACAGATTTTGAAAAGAATGAAGTTCCGTTTGAAAAACGTGAAGGAACAATCTGTTAGATGTAAATGAAAGCTGGCAAACAGCGTATTCAATAACACTATTCTAAAAAGAAGGAGAAAGAAAAATGTTAAAAATTGTTATCGCAGATTCCTATGACCAAGTAAGTGAAGAAGCATTTAAGATTATGCGTCAGGTTGTAGAGAAGGAAAATCCAGTATTAGGATTGGCTACAGGTTCGACACCAGTTGGTTTGTACAAGAAGATGATTGCAGACCATAAGACAAATGGCACATCTTATAAGAATGCTATTACATTCAACCTAGATGAATATGTTGGTTTACCACGTAATCATGAGCAGAGCTACTACACATTCATGCATGATAATCTCTTCAATGAGATTGACGTACCTGAAGAGAATATTCATATTCCTAATGGTGAAGCAGCTGATGCAGAAGCTGAATGCGTACGTTATGAAAGTGAAATGGCTAAGTATGTTGTAGATGTACAAATTCTTGGTATTGGTTCTGATGGACATATCGCTTTCAATGAACCAGGTGCTGCCTTTGATAGTTTGACACATACAATGGAACTAACTAGAACAAACACGCAAGGACAACGCTCGCTTCTTTGGTGGTGATATTGAACAAGTTCCAACACTTGCAATTACACAAGGTTTAGGCACAATTATGCGTGCACAGAAGATTATCTTAATCGCTACAGGCGCAAATAAGGCTGATGCAGTATACGGTATGATTAAGGGTCCTAAGACAACAGAATGTCCAGCAAGCATTTTACAAGATCACCCAGATGTAACTGTTATTTTAGATGAAGCAGCTGCCGCAAAAATTAAATAGGGCATAATTCTTTTGCATCAAATATATTTATGCAATAATATGTTCACGGAGGTATTTAAAAATGGATATTATTAAGAATAAAGCAGAATACGACCAATTATTAGCTGATAACAAATCAGTATTTGTAGACTTTTACGCTGACTGGTGTGGGGACCATGTAAGATGGTAGGGACCAGTTCTGAAGAAATTTCTAAGGACTATACAGACATTAAGTTTGTAAAGTAAATGTTGATGACAATCCTGGAGATTGCTCAACAGTATGGAATTATGTCTATTCCTACAATGATCGGCTTCAAGAATGGCGAAAAGGTAGCTTCTTCTTTAGGTTTCATGCCAAGAGAAGAGCTCGGCGTTGTTGTTAGCAGACTTTTATAAGAGTGTCTAGAAAGCAGATGAAAATCGCTCATCTTAAAAAGGCTTTATAAAATCTAAATTTAGTATGTTATTCTAATTAGTATCAGGAGGTTTCATTCATGTTACAAAATGAAGAACATTGTAAAGAGCTACGTCGTAGGAGAACTGACACAAGTTGCTCTGAAAGGTGTCTCTTTAAATTTTAGAGAGAATGAATTCGTGTCAATCCTAGGGCAGTCAGGTTCTGCTAAGACAACGATGTTAAATATTATTGGTGGTTTAGACCGTTATGATAGTGGTGATTTGGTCATTACTGGTGTATCTACAAAGAAGTATTGAGATGCTGATTGGGATGCGTATCGTAATACTTCGATTGGATTTGTATTTCAAAGTTATAATCTGATTCCCCATCAGAATGTACTTTCTAATGTTGAGATGGCACTAACTCTTTCTGGCGTTTCACGCAAAGAAAGAAAAAGACGTGCAGCAGAAGTATTAGAAAAAGTTGGGCTTCAGGATCATATCCATAAAAAACCAAATCAATTATCTGGTGGACAAATGCAGCGTGTTGCAATTGCACGTGCGTTAATCAATAATCCAGATATCTTCTACTGCAGATGAACCAACAGGAGCACTCGATACAGAGACAAGTATTCAAATCATGAATCTTTTAAAACAGATTGCTGAAGAGAAGCTTGTTATCATGGTTACACATAATCCTGAACTTGCAGAAGCGTATTCAACACGTATCGTTAACTTAAAAGATGGCCAAATCATTAGCGATACAAATCCATATGTCGTACCAGAAGGAAGTATCGAAGAAAAACTTGCAAAGAATACGAAGCGTATATCAATGTCATTTTGGACATCCTTGGGTTTATCTTTTGCTAATCTTCGAACAAAAATTGGAAGAACAATTTTGACTTCTTTTGCAGGCAGTATCGGCATTATTGGTATTGCCTTGATCTTAGCCTTATCAACAGGAATGAATCAGTATATAACACGTGTACAGAAGGAAACGATGACTTCCTACCCAATTACGATTTCTTCACAGACAGTGGACGCAACTTCAATTATGCAGCTGCGTGGTCAGATGATGGGCTTATCTTCCCAAAAAGAAACAAAAGCAGATGATGGAAAGGTCCATACGGACTATCAATCATTAAAACAAAGTGATGCCATCACAAATAATCTGATTCAAAATAATCTAGCAGAATTTAAGAAGTATCTTGATGATTCTACTTCTGAGATTCACCAATATGTAGGTGAAAATGGAATTATTTATAGTTATAACGTTAACTTTGCTGTATATGCGCAAAATCCAAATCAACAACTCATCGATACAAACATTGAACTAGATGGAGGAAATGGAAGTTCTAATCGTCCGCGCATGTTTAACTTTGCGAATATGGGTGTAAGTAACCAATCAGCGAAGAACTTCTCAGAGATGGTTGCTGGCACAAGTGGACAATCTATTTCATCTGTTGTAACAGATAGTTATGATATGATAGCTGGTTCTTAGCCAACTGCATATAACGAAGTTGTAATGGTACTAAATGAGAATAATAGTATCCCAGTACAATCCATGTATCAACTTGGCTTTATCACAAAGGAACAATTTACAGCTGCTAAAAATCAACTAGCAAATAAACAAGATGGAGACGACTTTACACTTAACTATGAGGACATGCTACAGAAGACATTCTATCTTGTGCCATCAAGTGAAAACTATGTCAAAAATGACAGTGGTATCTATAGCCAAATTAAAAATCCAGAATATGATGCGGATGGATTGATGAATAAAGCGATTCCTTTAAAGGTAACAGGTATTATTCGTCCTAAGAAAGATGCGAAAAATGCGACTATCAATACTGTCGTTGCATATACGAATCTATTGACCAATCATGTGATTGATCTTGCAAACCAGTCAGCCATTGTTCAAGCGCAAAAGAATACACCAGAAATCAATGTACTAAATGGAGTACGCTTTAGCGCTACAACTGATGAAGAAAAGATACAAGATACTAAAGATTACCTATTAAATCTCAGTAATGAAGAAAAGGCAAATATGTATCAATTGATTATGTATTACGATGGTAATCGTCAAAGCCAAGAGGATAATACAAATGATTTTGATATCAGTGCTTTATCTAGATTATCGATGAGTCCAGAAATGAGTATGGCAAGTATGTTAGAAAACTATTTAAATGATAGTCCAACTACAACAACTCTTCTTACGATTTACAATGATTATATTGGTGGTAAATCGTTAGAGAAAAATCTCGCATCATTTGGGGCAGTGAGTTATGATTCGCCATCTAGTATCAGTATTTATGCAGATAGTTTTGAAAACAAGGATGCGATAGGGAAAGCAATTGAAAATTACAACAATACTGTTGATAAAGATTCAAAGATTTCCTATACAGACTATGTTGCGCTAATGACTTCATCCTTAACGACTATTATTAATGGTATCTCTTATGTACTCATTGCATTTGTGGCAGTATCTCTGATTGTTTCATCTATTATGATTGGTATCATCACATACATTTCTGTAATGGAAAGAACGAAGGAAATAGGTATTCTTCGTGCCCTTGGTGCTTCTAAGAAGAATATCTCACAGTTATTTAATGCAGAGACATTTATTATTGGTATCTTCTCTGGTATTCTTGGCATTGGTATTACACTGCTATTGTTAATTCCAATCAATAATATCATCCAAACAGTATCCAAGATTGAAGATTTAAATGCAGTATTACCACTAGAATCCGCAGGGGTCTTGATCCTCATTAGCATCATCATTACGGTAATTGGAGGATTCATTCCTTCTCGTAGTGCAGCGAAGAAAGATCCTGTAGAAGCGTTACGTACTGAATAAAAGAAATCACCATGCGAAAGTGTGGTGATTTTTAGCTATTTCCTATGAAGGAATGAGTGGTTGATAGTATAATCTAAAAGAAGAAACGGAGATCATCACACATGAAAAAAGGTTATATTAATTGTAATATTTGGCAAAATCCAGCAACAGCTTTTGCGACGAGTGATGAATATATTATCAAAGTAGGCACAAACCAAGAGATTGAAGAATTACTCTGTAATGAAGATGCTGAAATTGTTGACTTAAAGGGTATGTTTGTCTTACCAGGATTTGTGGATAGCCATATGCATCTAGCAGAACTTGGTATGTACTTATCCAATGTCGTATTGGATGATTGTCACTCCAATGAAGAAGTTATTGCAAAGGTAAAAGAAAAGCTTGCGAGCATAAAAGCAGGTGAGTGGATTATTGGTCGTGGCTATAATGAAGAATCTTTCCCGGATCACCAAAAACCAACAAGAAAGATGCTTGATGAAATAAGTACAGAAGTTCCAATTGCCTTAACACGTGCATGTGGTCATGTTTTATCTGCGAATACAGCTGCTTTGAACGCTGCTGGGATTACAGAACATACAAAAGTAGAAGGTGGAAACATCGACTACGCAAATGGTTTTGTGGAAGAGAATGCATTAAACAATATTCATAATGCATACCCACAACCAGATGTAGAAAAGATTAAAGAATACATTCATATCGGTGCAAGTTACGCAAACCAATTTGGTATTACAACGGTTGGTAGTGATGATTTTTTAGCAGTTGCACATGACTATAAACCTGTGTTAAGAGCCTTTGAATCACTGGCATTCAAACAAGATATGACTGTACGTGTCAATGAACAATGTGAGTTTAATAATCCAAAGGAATTTTCGAAGTTCTTGGATGATGGTTATACCTTTGATGTAGGTGATGACTATTTCCGTATTGGCCCATTAAAGTTGATTACAGATGGTTCATTGGGTGCTAGAACAGCATATATGAAGAATGCGTATGCAGATGATCCGACAACGAAGGGGATCGCATCCTTGGAAGAAGATGTCATCGAGACTTATGTGCATCTAGCAAATCAGTTCAATATGCCAACCATCGCTCATGCGATTGGAGATGCGGCATTAGATAATGTACTGCATGTATATAAAGATACGGTATTAGAAGGTAATCCTTTACACCATGGTATTGTACATTGCCAGATAATGAGACCTGATCAAATCAAGCAAGTACTTGAACAGAAGTTGGCATGTTATTTCCAGTCTATCTTTATTGATTATGATGCACAAATCCTACAAGCGAGAGTCGGCAAGGAACTTGCAAGTACTTCCTATCCATATAAGACGTTATTAGAAGGAACTCTAGCATCGAACGGTTCAGATGCACCAGTAGAAATGCCAAATGTCTTAAAGGGAATTGAATGTGCAGTCACAAGAAAATCAATCTCTTATAATGCATGCATGAATGAAGAGGAATGTCTAACAGTTAATGAAGCGATTGCTTCCTTTACGATAAACGGTGCCAAGATGTTATTCATGGATCATTGTATCGGTGCAATCCAAGAAGGCTATTATGCAGACTTTGTTGTATTAGAAAAGGATATTCGTACAATACCTGTTTCTGACATCCATCGAACAAAGGTAATGTTAACAGTGATGGATGGTAACACGGTGTACTCTAATGATTAGAAAAATTGAAGAAAAAGATATACCAGTTATTCTAAATTGGTATAACTGGTATATCAGAAATAGTACTGCAACATTTGAAACAGAAGAATTAACATTAGATGAATTGAAACAACGAGTTGCTTTCATCACAGAAAAATATCCATGGATTATTTTGGAAGAAGATAATAAACCGCTTGGATATGCATATTATTCTGACTTTAATAGTCGACAAGCATATGCATGTACAGTTGATTTGGCAATCTACTTGGATCCTGAAGCATGCCATCATGGTTACGGTAAAATCTTGATGCAGGAGATGATTGTGATTGCTAGAAAATCTGGATATAAGAATATCGTATCACTTGTTACAGCAGGGAATATCGCAAGCGAAAAGCTACATGAAAGATATGGCTTTGTCAAAAAGGCAACGTTTGAGGATGTTGGATATAAACACAATCAGTGGTTAGCAGTAAGCTATTATTATTTACAGTTAGAAAGCGAATAAATAAGAAAGATATATGAGAAAAATCATTCTTGCAGGTGTTTTTTTACAAGCGAATAGTAGTACCTTTACAAGTGCGATGCAGGAATGTGAAGCACTCTGCAAAGCGTGTGATTTAGAAGTGCTTGGAACAATTACGCAACAATCCAAAAGTATGGATCCCCATACGGCATTCCGTACAGGGAAATTAGAAACATTAAAAGCGATGTGTGAGGAGTTGAGTGCTGATGGTATCATCTTCTATAATCCCTTAAAGATACAGGTCAGTGAGCGTATCTCTGCGTATTGTGGAGTCAATGTGATTGATCGTACTGCGCTAATTCTAGATATCTTCTCAAAGCGTGCACGCAGTCGTCAAGCAAAATTGCAGACAGAAGTAGCACGTTTAAAGTATGATTTACCACGTGTACTACATGCGGATAATGATAACGAACGTTCACGTGGTGGTGCAGTCACAAACCGTGGTGCTGGTGAGATGCGATCATCCATCATCGCCGCAAGATACCAAAAGAAAATTAGTGACTTAAAAGAAGAATTACGAAAGATTGAAGTACGTCGTTATCAGGATGAGCGAAGACGTCAAAAGATATTATTGAAACGTGTTGCCTTAGTTGGTTATACCAATGCGGGTAAGAGTTCCTTGATGAATGCAATTCTTTCTATGCAAGAGTCTGGTGGACAAGAAGTGCTAGAACAAGATATGTTGTTTGCGACCTTGGATACGAGTGTTCGTATGGTTCAAAGTAAGCATAAGAAATTCTTGTTGTATGATACGGTTGGTTTTGTATCAGACTTACCACATGGACTCATTGAAGCGTTCAAGAGTACCCTAGATGCCGCAAGAGAAGCAGATTTACTAATCCATGTAATTGATGTGGCAGATCCTAGTTGGCAAGAAAAGAGTGCTATCACCCAAGAAACCTTAAAAGAGATTCATGCGGATGATATACCACAGATTCATGTGTTCAATAAGGTAGATAAACTCGCACATCCTGAAAGAGTAGATGGATTAACCATCTCTTGTTATACCAAAGAAGGTTTAGATACATTACTGGAAGAAATCATTGAAACGATTTATCCAGCAGAAGAAAGCATTGTATGTAAACTAGGCTATGATAAAATAAGCATGTTCAATACATATAAAGCAATCTTAGATATGGATATCTTAAAGTATCACGATGATGGTTTGATTGTTCGAATTACAGGTGAGAAAAAGATGTTACATGTCTTTGCGAAGTATCAGATTAAAGGAGAATAAAAAATGGGAAACACAGTTTGGGAAAAACTCAATAAAACAGAGTTAAAGAAACTACACGCATTCAACGAAGACTATCGTGTGTTCTTAAGCAACTCAAAGACAGAGCGTACATTTGTGACTAACTCTGTTGCGTTTGCGGAAGCACATGGTTTTAAGCCAATCGAAAAGGCAAAGAAGCTAAAGGCCGGTGATCGTTATTACGCTGTAAATAAGGGTAAGAACGTTATCTTATTTGTAATGGGTAAGAAACCATTAACAGAAGGTATGAATATCTTAGGTGCACATATCGACTCACCTCGTATGGACCTTAAGCAAAAACCAATCTATGAAAAGGATGGCTTAGTATTAATGGATACACACTACTATGGTGGTATCAAGAAGTACCAATGGGTAGCACGTGCAATGGCACTAGTTGGTGTGGTATGTAAGAAAGATGGCACAACAGTTGAAATCAATATCGGTGATAAGCCAGGCGATCCAGTTGTTGGAGTATCAGACTTATTGATTCACTTAGCTGCACAGCAATTACAGAAACCAGCTGCGACTGTCGTAGAAGGTGAAAAATTAGACCTATTAGTAGGTTCTATTCCTAAGAAGGATGTTGAAAAGGATCCTGTTAAGGCATATCTTTTAGACCTCTTGAAGGAACAATATGATATTGAAGAAGATGACTTCCTCTCAGCAGAAATTGAAGTTGTACCTGCTGGTGAAGCACGTGATTATGGTTTGGATCGTTCTATGATCTTAGGTTATGGTCACGATGATAAGGTATGTGCTTATACATCTCTACGCGCTATTGCGGAAATTGACAAGCCAGAACGTACATCTGTATGTATCTTAGTAGATAAGGAAGAAATCGGTTCAGTAGGTGCTACTGGTGCCCAGAGTGACTTCTTTGAACATGTTGTTACAAAATTATTAGACAAGCAAGTTGGCGCAACACTTGTAAACTTACATGAGGCTCTTGAAAATAGTGCCATGTTATCAAGTGACGTATCTGTTGCCTACGATCCTAACTATCCAGAAGTATATGAACCAAAGAATACAGCATACTTTGGAAAGGGTATCTGCTTCAATAAGTACACAGGTTCCCGTGGTAAGGCTGGTTCAAACGACGCAAGTGCTGAATTTATGGCACAGATTCGTAAGTGCATGGATGATAACAACGTTATGTTCCAAACTTGCGAACTAGGTAAGATTGACGTTGGCGGAGGCGGAACAATTGCTTATATCCTTGCCAATAAGAATATGAATGTTATCGATGCAGGTATCTGTGTTCAGAACATGCACGCTCCATTTGAAACAGTATCCAAGGCAGACGTATACGAAGCATATCGCGCATATGTTGCTTTCCTCAAGGATATGAAATAGTATTGGTACAAGGGGGTTAATTATGGAACTCAAAGAAAAAGTATCATTAGATCAGTATCAGAACGTTGTTGTATTATATCGTGATGAAAACGGTGCGTTATTCATCGGTAATACTTATGACTATCATGGACGTACTCCAGATAGCCGTTACCTCAGTATTATGTACCATGAAAGTCTAGATGAAACATTAGGTATCATGGGTGGTTGGAACTATTTGGATGACAATAGTCCAACAATTACATTAGTTCCTGTACCAGAGATGTCACTTGGTGTAGATGACTTCTTAACTGCACACAATACAGGGTTAAAGTGGGATGAGATTGAATACCATGAGGTATCAAGCTATCCAAAGATTGAAACATTTGTACGCTTATCACCTGTACGTCGCGGTACTGCAGTTGGCTTTGTAATGAAGTAATCCAGTTTTAATTCTAGAAGGACTTTAATGGTCCTTCTTTTTTCTTGAAGGTCATCGAGTTTGGATAGTATTTCTTCTGAAATTGATTGTTTTTTATAGACGTTAACAGAAGTATAAGTGAGGCTATTGACAATGATTATTAGTGTTGTACAATGATACCGACAATAGTGTCGGTATGGAGGTTATTTATGAAATGAAAATGGAAGTTGATGAAAGAAAAAAACAAATTAGACAAGCAGCTATGAAAGTCTTTTTGGATAAGGGATTTAGAAATACAGTTATGAATGACATAATGGAAGCTACTGGGCTTTCTAGAGGTGGATTGTATCATCATTATGGTTCTACCTATGAAATTTTTATACGACATTATGGTAGAAGGAAAATAAATGCAGAGAAGATAATCTCATGATGAGATGAATAAAAACAAGTCAGGATTTTAGCAAAGTTTTATCTGAAATTATTTAGAAAAATGCTATATCAGAGTGACTATGTTTCAATTTATGCAATGTTTTTGCAGGAATTAAATCATGACGATAAGTTAAAAGACTTATATAGAAACTAAAATCATCATCTGATAGTATTCTAAATGTTATTTAATGAAGATGTAAGAGGTGAATTAAGTGGAACTATCGAATTAATAATTGATTTGATTAACACATTTATTCTAGGTTGTGAAGGTTCTAAATGCAAGAGAAAAATTTTGTGAATAACAAACTTGCATTAAAATGATAGGAATTATCTTAGATAATTATGCTGAAGTGAGATCTTAGGGCTTACTCAGAAAGAAAAATATATCTTAAATTGGAGGTTTTATGTGAAATTAAAAAGATATCGTACAAGTTACAATTTTTACAGTAGTGGCGTTTATATTAAACATGGCTGTATCAACAGCCACAGGAATCATTAGGAACTTTATCCTTATATATAGTGGCAGGATTTTCTTCCTTTGTAGTAGCTCCGTCATTTATAATTATGGCTAAAAAATTACAAAAAAGAGGAATAGCTTTTATATTTTTATGTTGCTAGGTGTATTTTATGCTTTAAGTGGATATTGGGCTGATGCTTATAGTAAATGCCATCGCGAGCTATTGCAGCAGAATTAATTATAGAGCAACTATAAAAATGATAATAGAGTTGCCTTAGCATTATCTGCTGGAATGTTTATTATTCAATGCACGCAATGACATTTTGTAAGACTACTTGGACCAGAAAAAATTGTTGAAGTTTTTAGCGTATTTACTAAAGAGCAGGCTGCCTTCATGGATGCTTTTTTTACACCAAAGGCAATGCTAATCTCAATATGCATTAATATCGTCTTGGCATTAATAGCAGGAAGATTTGGATTATATATAAATAATAAGTTTTTAAAAGACTAAAAATCAGGAATATTGTAATGGAAAAATATGAGAGATGACAACTGTCTTGTAAATCCTATAATCTTATTTGTTTTTAATTTTAGCGTTTTCGATTATATTTTATAACAGATGATATTGGCTACTATATTATGATAGTAATATCAATGTTTCTAACTTTAACTTTTTCTTTAAAACAATTTATTAAGCAACTAGCAACATTTCTTATCCTGATAATTGTTGGAAAAACATTAACTATTACAGACTTAGGAATAGAGCGGAAATGCAATTTTAGGTCTTGTGAAATCGTGTTAAAACTCTTTCCGATATTTGTTATCGGCGGTATTCTTGTGAATACATCACCACTTAAAATGATGAGTTCACTTAAGTTTTTACATATTCCAAATGTGTTTGCTTTAAGCATAGTGATAGGAATGAAGTTTATATCAGAGATGGGGTTAAGGCTTAAAGAAATAAAGAATGGCATGAAGGTAAGGGGACTAAGATTAAGTCCCCTCCATCCTGTTAGGTCTTTTGAACTTTACTTCATCCCTCTTATCTATAAATGTTTGCAAGTGAGTGAAACTTTGACTTCATCTATTATATCTAAAGGAGCAGAATATAGAGGGAAAAGGACTAATTATCATAAAATTACTTTTAAATTTTTGATATCGTATTCTTACTTTTTAGCTATTTTTCTTGTTGTGGAGGTCAGTATGAATGTAATAGAAGCAGATATTAAAAATTCTCTTATGAAGGAAATGATAAAGGTAATTTTTAAAAAGATATAGAGCTAAATATTACAGAAGGTGAACTTGTTATTGTATAAGTGGTTTATCTGGTTGTGGAAAAACTACGCTAACAAAGGATATTAAGTGGTTTAATTCCAAATCATTATCAAGGACAATTATATGGACAAGTATCTATTTTAGGAAAAATATTTCCGCAATATAACAATGGAGATTTTGGCAAAATATATAGGAAATATTTTCAAAATCCAACAGATCAGTTTTTCGCAAATATTGTTGAGGATGAGGCTTGCCTTTTGTTGGAGAAAAATTTAGGAATGGAGCTTTCAGAATTAAAGAGAAAAGAGTTGAGTGACTCTTTGAGTATGATGGGAAATTGAAAATTTAAAATGAGCAGAAATATCAATTCTTTATCAGGTGGACAAAAGCAAAAAGTTGCTATCTCATCTACTCTTGTTTATGATACTCAAAATAATTTTCTTTGATGAACCATCATCACATTTAGACTATAGGGGAATAGTCGAGACTTAAGAATATTCTCGAAAAATTAAAATCCTTAGGAAAAACGATAATAATATCTGAGCATAGATTGTTTTATTTAAATGAGTTTGTATGATCGTTTTTGTATATGAAAGATGGTAAAAATCGAAAAAGTTTTTAAAAAGGTGAATTAACAGAAGAGGATATAAAATTACTCTTTAAGAACAACTAACTATAATTTTTGCTATCTGAAAATATTGATAATTGCAAAATGTAGTTGAGGATATAAGAGGAGTTGATATTTCTATTGGCAAAAAGAATTAATAAAAATTTAAATATAAAGCTTATATGAAAATGAAATAATAGCGATTATCGGTAAAAATGGAGTAGGTAAAACGACCCTTGCAAGATCCTTAGCTGGTTTATTAAACTTTAAAAGGCAAGACAAAGCTTTGGAGAAATAAAAAGAAAGATTAGAAACTCTTATTATATGATGCAAGATGCTAGAATACCAAATATTTTTGATACGGTGGAAAATGAGCTTTTTACAAAAGATAGAATTAATGACGTTGAATATTTAAATAGACTTAGAAATGAATTAAAAATATTGACCTTTTGGGAAAATAAGCTATGACCATCCACAAAGAAATCTATCTGGTGGACAAAACAAAGACTTGCTCTATTAACTGCTTGTTTAAGTGGTCAGAAAACTAATAATTCTTGATGAACCTACGTCAGGTTTAGATTACAAGGAATGAGACGATATTTCTGAAATAATAAAAAGATATTCAAAAATATATCCTTGCCCTAATAACTCATGATATAGAACTTATTTTTAAAGTTTGTAATTCTGTGTTAATGCTTGAAGAGGATGGATGATGAAAGTATATGTTCAGGGACATGAAAAAGATATTTTGAAATTTATTAAAGATGGATTTTAATTTCTAAGGAGAATTTTATGAATTTAGTAAAAGAGTATGTAAGTAAAAGAAAAAGGCCCATATTTTATATCCGTCCTACTTGCAACAGTTGGGGTGGTGGCTGGTCTTTTTCCTATATTTATATGGCAAAAATCATTGTAAATTTGATTAATGGCGTAAGCAATATGAGTTTATATTCTATACTTTTGATGAAATATTTTAATAACATTTGTTATTAAAGAAGATGCAGCAGGAATATCAACAAGTATTTCCCATACCGCAACTTTTTAACTCATTGGGAGAAATCAGAAATGATATTTCTAAGAAACTTTTCAAGATGCCATTGGGAGATGTACTATCAAGATCATCTGGAGAATTAAAAATATTATAGTTGAGCAAGTTGATTCTATGGAAACTTCTCTGCCCACCTAGTACCAGAATTTACAGCAAAACTTAGGTAGGACCTGTTCTATTATTTATTTATATGTTTACCTTAGATTGGCGCTTAACTTTATTATCACTAATTCCATTTGTGGTGGGAATGGCTACCATGATGTCTGTTATGAATGCTCATTATAAGGAAATGTTTGGAAAGTCAGTTGCCATTGGTCAACACATGAATAATTCCATTGTTGAGTATATAAATGGGATAGAAGTAACAAAGACCTTTAACCAAAAGCGAGTCATCTTATAAAAATATGCTGATGCAGTTTATGATAATGCAAGCTTTTATTATAACTGGATGGACGAGTCCATGAATAAGGTTGCCATAGGTAGATTACTTTCTCCTATGGAATTATTACAATCATACCCTTTGAATTTTATTTTATATAAGGGGAAGTATTGATTTAGGAAATTTAATTACCTTAATCGTCTTATCCTTTGCTACAGTTTCTAGTATTTTTAAAAATTATGAACTATATGGATGATATGTCAAGAATATCAACTATAACTTCTGAAATAGGAAAGATTTTAGATTCAAGAGAGTTAGAAAATATTGATAAGGGAGAAGATTTAGAATCATATAATATTAAACTTCAAGACGTAGACTTTTTCTTACGATGGAGAAAAGAAAGTCATTGATAATCTTTTCTATGGAAATAAAAAGAATCTTTCTGTTTCTAGCCCTCGTTGGACCTTCTGGGATCTGGTAAGTCCACAATAGCAAAAGCTTATTGCTGGATTTTTGGAATGCAGATAGTGGATCTATAAAGATAGGGAATGTTGAAACGAAAGACTTATCCCTTGAAAAATTATTCTTCATTAATTTCTTTTGTATCCCAAGACAATTTCCTCTTTGATATGACTATAAAGGAAAATATTAGGGCTTGGCAATAAAGAAGCTACTGATGAAGAAATCATAGAGGTATGTAAAAAATCTGCCTGTCATGATTTTATTATGAATCTATCTAACGGTTATGATACAAGAGTTGGTGAAGGTGGAGGTCATCTATCTGGAGGAGAAAGACAAAGAATATCTATTGCTCGTGCCATGCTAAAAATGCACCAATCGTAATTTTAGATGAAGCAACTTCCTATATAGATCCTGAAAATGAGCTCTCATACAAAAACGCCTTGGCTAATCTAGTTAAGGGTAAAACTTTTAATTATCATTGCTCATAGGATAAAGACAATTGTTGATGCAGATAGGATATTTGTTATTAAAGATGGTAAATTAAACTCTTATGGTACTCATGAAGAACTATTAAAGTCATCAGAGCTTTATAAGGAAATGTATGCCGCAAATTTAAGGGGTGATGAAAATGCTTAATGTGTTTAAAAAGATATGGAATTTTTCAAAAGAAGAACAGGCAAATATTAAGAAATCTATTCTCGCTGGATTTTTGCACGCAGTATTTAATGCCCTTGAGTTTGGAGCAATTTACTATATGCTAGTAAATATTTTTTCTAAAACTTTAGACTATAAGGCTATCTTTGTTTGTCTTGGGATATTAGTTATATCCCTTGTTGGAAAAATAATGACACAAAAAATCTCACAAATGGCACAAACACACGCTGGATATTTTATGGCAGCTCATAAGAGAATAGAAATAGGAGAAAAAATAAAAAGAGTTCCTATGGGTTTCTTTTCAAGTTTTTCACTTGGAAGATTAACTACTATTGCCACATCAGCACTTTCCCAAACAGAAATGTGGGTGCCTATGCTTTTGGTTCTTGTACTTGGTGGAGTTTTAAATACCCTAGTTTTTGTCCTTGGAACTTTAATTTTTAATCTAAGGGTAGGGCTTGTTGCAGTAGCAGGTGTAATAGTATTTTTCATCGTTACATCAATGATGGAGAAAAAATCATCAGCTAATGCAGACAAGATGACAGAAACACAAACAAGACTTACAAAAGAAGTATTAGCAACTTTACAAGGTATGCAGGTTATAAAATCCTATAATCTTGGTGGAGAAAATAACAGGGCTTTAAGAAAGTCTATAAAAGATACATCAAGAATACTCTTAGACCTAGAAAAATCTGTTGCACCATACTCAGTTATTCAAAGAATTGTAATGGGAATAACAACAGTAGCTATGGTCTATGTATCTCTAAAATTAAATTTATCTGGTGAACTTCCACTTGCTGAAACAATTCTAATGATTATGGCATCCTTTTATTATCTTTGAAGGCTAATAGGGGCAGGATCAAACATGGCAATCCTAAGAGCTTGCGAAAATGCCATAGATTCTGTAGGTTTTATCGACTCTATGCCCTGATATGAGAGAAGGAAGTATTACAGAGCCTATAAAAATCATAATATAGTCTTTAAAAAATGTTTTTTTCTTATGATGATAGACCAATTTTTAAAAATGTATCAGCAGAGATAAAAAGAAAAATACCATGACTGCTATTGTAGGACCATCTGGATCTGGGAAAACAACATTTTGTAATCTAATAGCGAGATTTTGGGATGTAAATTCTGGAGAAATTTTAATTGATGGAAAAAAATATTAAGGACTATAAGATAGAAAACTTAATGAATACCCTTTCCATGGTATTTCAAGATGTCTATCTATTTGAAGATACAATTGAAAATAATATAAAAATTTGGAAAAACAAGATGCAAGCCATGAAGAAGTGGTTCAAGCTGCTAAAAAGCAAGATGTCATGAATTTATAGAATCTTTACCAGAAGGATATAACACTATAATCGGAGAAGGTGGGGCAAGTCTATCTGGGAGAAAAACAAAAGAATCTCCATAGCAAGAGCCATGTTAAAAGATGCAGACATAATAATTTTTGATGAAGCCACTGCAAAATATAGACCCAGAAAAATGAAGATAAACTTAAAGAAGCCATAGAATCATTAACAAAAATAAAAAACAGTTATTATGATTGCCCACAGACTAAAAGACAATAAGAAATGCCGATCAGATTTTAGTCTTAAAAAGATGGAGAAATAGTAGAACGAGGAAGTCATGAAGAACTAATTAAAAACAATGGACTTTATTCTGACCTTATCAATGCAAAAAGCTAAGGCAGAATCATGGAAATTAAATAATTGATAGAAAGATATATTAAAAGTCTTTAAACAGGAAAAATTTAGAATAGAATAGATTTTACTAAGAGAATAGAGGTAAATATGCAAAAACATCATTAATATAAACGTACCTTTCCTTTAACTTTTTCTGTTTACAAGTTTAATAACTCAGTAAAAATAAATATAATTTTATCAGAAAGAGTTTCTCTCATTTTTAGAGGACAAACCATGCCCAAGAGCAGGAGTCCTTCTTTTTGTAAAAATTTGCATAACACAATCACTATAATGAGCAGAAAATGATAGTATAAATGCGTTAGGAGAACAGACATGAAAATTACTTTTTATCTTGTTCGTCATGGAGAAACATTATTTAATCATTTAGGTCGTATGCAAGGAAGCTGTGATTCCCCGTTAACAGAGCGTGGAATTGCTCAGGCGCATGAAACTGCCGATCAACTCAAAGATATTTGGTTTGATCGCATTTATTCTTCACCAAGTGAGCGTGCTTGGAATACGGCGGATATCATAGCGAAGGATAGAGAGGTTCAACCAGTTCTACTTTCAGGATTACACGAGATGAGTTTTGGAAGATTGGATGGGTCTAGACATACAACGCATAAAGAAGAGATTCGTCGATGCCATGAAAGCTTAGATTATAGTTCGGCAGGTGGTGAATCCCCAGCAATGATGGAAGCTCGTATCCGCAATACGTTACGTACGATTATTGATGAATCTGAAGATGGTGATCGTATTTTACTTGTAGGTCATGGCATGTATCAAATCTGTACGATGAAGTTCTTGCTGGATATTGATCTTGAGGCTTTACGTCAAGAATGCGATGAAGCAGGTCGTAGTATGATTCCAAACGGTGGAATCATGGTATTTACATATGAAGATGGTGAATACCAGATTCAACAAGTACCGGTAGAGCCAAAGAACTTCGAATATAAGATGGAAGATAAGACGGTGCACCTCTACTATGTTAGACACGGGGAGACACTGTTTAATCACTTTAACCGTATGCAAGGAAGAAGCGATAGCCCACTGACTGCACAAGGAATTGAGCAGGTGAAGTTATCGGGGAAAGCATTACATAACATCGATTTTGCGTTTGCATACTGTTCAAGTGCAGAAAGAGCGCGTGATACTGCCTCATATATCTTAGAAACGCATGATATTAGTGCAATACCAAATCGTGATTTAAGAGAGATTGATTTTGGTACATATGAAGCTAGAGTACGTGACTCTATCATGGACGAATTATATGAACGCTTTAACCCACGCGTTGACTTTAGTGATGTCGGTGGGGAAAGCGAAGAAATGGTGATTGAACGTATCAAACGAATCTTGAAGCTTGCGGTTGCACGTGCAAAAGATGGAGAAAATGTACTACTAGTAGCACATGGTTCACTCTATATGACGATGATAAAATATTTATTCAATATCTATCGTGCAGATTTAACTGAAGAAATGAAGGCAAAAGGGAAACATATCATGCCGAATGGTGGAATTGCGAAATTCACTTTTAGCCAAGGAACATATCAGTTAGACCAACTGATGGTAACACCGGAAGAATTCATGGAGGTGAAATAAATGGGATTATTTGATATCTTTCGTCCAACAGACATTAACGAAGAACTAAGGACAATGAAAGAAATACCAGGGGCAGTACTACTGGATGTAAGAGAAGTGGATGAATATGAAGAAGAACATATTCCAGATAGTATAAATATTCCACTATCTAATTTGGAACATATCAATAACATGCATTATGCAAAAGACACACCACTATTTGTGTATTGTCATAGTGGTAGAAGATCTGGTGCAGCAGTCATGATGTTAAGAGGAATGGGTTATACAAATGCCAAGAATATTGGTGGCATTATGCACTATAAGAAAGCATAGAGGATAAAAATATGAAACCCTGTTTAATCATTGGTTCAACAGTTTGTGATGTTATTATTAACTTGCCAGCGATTCCATCTTCTGCGCAGGATGCGAATATCTACGGTCAAACACTACAGATTGGTGGTTGTGCATTTAATGTAGTATCAATATTACATCAGCTATCTATGCCATATACATTTCTATCTCCAGTAGGTACAGGTGTATATGGAAAATTTGTGGAAACAGAATTACAAAAAGCAGGTATTACTACCACTATCCGTACAACACAAGAGAATGGTTGTTGTTATTGCTTGGTTGAGGATAGTGGAGAAAGAACATTTCTTTCTTACCATGGGGCAGAGTATACATTCCAAAAAGAATGGACAGATTCACTTGATCTTTCATCCTATGAATATATCTATGCTTGTGGAATCGAGATTGAAGATAAGGATGGTCCACGTATTGTGGATTGTTTAGCATCGTGTGATGGTCAGGTTGTATTTGCACCAGGTCCAAGATATGCACATATCTCTCAAGAAATCATGAATCGAATCTATGCACTTAAACCAATTTTACATGTGAATGAAATCGAACTACATGGTTTAAGTGGTAAGACAGATATCAATGAAGGTCTACAAGAACTCTATACACGAACTGGGAATATTGTGATTGTTACCTTGGGTGAAAATGGTTCTACAAGTTATAATGGTTCAAACTTTGTACATGCACCATCAAAGAAAGTATCTGTAGCTGATACAATCGGTGCAGGAGATTCACATGTAGGTGCTGTGATTGCGTGGATTATGCATGCATGCGGATATGAAAGACATATTATCGTTTGCGAATGATATAGCAGGGGCAGTTGTATCTAAAAAAGGAGCAGGTTTAGAACCTGCATCCGCATTAGAAATTTATCATCAATTCTTTTAAAAAGACCACACATGTGGTCTTTCTTACTTCTTGGCTTTCTCGAAACGTTCTAATGCGGAAGAGAATGTACCTTGCATTAGAATTGCTACCTGATCAACAATCTTTTTGTGGATTTTCATGCATGCCATTTTCAATCCAGTCAAAAACTACTCCAGCAAAGCTGAATCGATAGAAGGATGCCATAAAATGAACTGTTTCATTTGAAACATTATAATTCTTAGATAATTCACGAATCACATTTAATAGTAAGTACTCAGCCGCATCTTCTAGCATACGCATGATATGAGACTGTGAACGGGAGTGAATTGTATTTAAGATAAAATGTTTTTCCTTTTCAATTATCTTGAAGGCAGATAGAAGTCCATCTTTGCCAATCATCATAACTGCGTTGGGCTCAATCGCTTCTTCACCCTCCGCAAGATAAATCCAATCAATCAAATCATAAACATCATGGAAGTGATAATAAAATGTTTGGCGGTTTACACCGCAATCATTTGTGAGATCGGTGATTGTAATCTTTTCGAGGAGGCTTCGTAATAAAATCTTCTTTTTAGAGAAGCGCCTAATGCTTTCTTTGTCAAATCGCTCATTTTGTATAACCTCCAGTACGTTTATTTTACGTAATATTAAATTATTTCTACAATAATACTTTTATTTTTGAACAATAATTGGTATTATAGTTCATGTCCTATGAAAACTTTGCAGGAATACCCAAGCGGTTGAAGGGGCAGGCTTGGAAAGCTTGTAGATCGGTAACACGGTGCCAGGGTTCAAATCCCTGTTCCTGCGCCATAGTTAAAAAACCCGTATAAATAGCGGGTTTTTCTTTTGTGTTGGTCAACTTTTTATAACAAAAATACAGAGTATAGGGATATACTCTGTATTTTATTGGTTATTTCTTGTCGTTATTTTGTTCGCCTTGATTTGGGAGAGTCTGTTGATTATTGTTTTGGGATTGTGTTGCGTCTAATGTGCCGGTAAGAGTAACTGTTACTTGAATTTGATTTCCATCTCTATCGATTGTTAGATCAACTGTATCACCAGGCTTCTTTGTCTTTAGAATTGCGGATAAATCTGGATAGCTGGAAACTTCCTTGCCATCTGCACCAACAATCTTATCGTAAGCCTTTAATCCTGCAGCCTGTGCACCACTACCATCGATAACATTCGTAACATATACACCTGGAGTGTAATTGCCTTGTTGTGTTGTGAGTGTCTGTAAATATACACCTAATGTTGCACGGTCTGTAACTTTACCATTCTTAATTAACTGTTCAGCAACTTCCATTGCGTCATTTACTGGAATTGCAAAGCCGATACCTTCGATAGTTGCTCCAGATGAAGATGTACCAGAGTCTTTAGACTGTACGATACCAATTAAGTTACCGTTACCGTCAAATAAGCCACCACCTGAGTTACCAGAGTTGATTGTTGCATTAGTCTGGATGAGCTTCATTGATTCGTTATTTACAACAAGTTCACGGGATGTTGCGGAGATAATACCGTCTGTAACGGTTCCACCAAGTGTACCTAATGGGTTACCGATTGCGATTGCTGTATCACCAACAGAAATCTTGGAAGAATCCCCAAGAGTCGCTGGTGTAAGGTTATTTGCTTCTACCTTTAATACCGCAATATCACTCTTTGGATCAGTTCCAACAAGCTTAGCATCATATTCCGTACCATCACTTGTCTTCACTGTAATCTTCTGTGCACCATCAATAACGTGGTTGTTTGTGACGATATAACCATCCTTACTGATGATTACACCAGAACCAGCAGCGTTTGTTGTATATGTACCACCAAACATGCCGTAGGATTGTTGAGTTACTTCTGTTTGAATTTCTACTGTAGAAGGAGCTGCTTTTGCGGCTGCTTGTGCAACTGTTAAACCAGAACCATTCTTTTCGTTAGAAACGGAAGTTGTTTTGCTACTACCAGACTCCGTAGTTTGGTAAACAACAGTTCTGCCACCGTTTCCACTTTGTGCTGTATATAACCAAGCACCACCAAATCCACAAAGTACCGCAAGAGCACCTTTACCAATTGTTGAAATAATCTTTGTACCGATTCCATTTTTCTTTTCAACTGGTGCTACAACGACTTTTTGGCTAGTTGTTTTATCTTCAACGGCTTTCACGCTTTCCTGAGCTGATGCTGTTACTTTCTTCTGTCTGTTGTTCTTCAACAGTATCTGTTTTATTTACGACTGATTCAGTTTCGTTTGTTTCATTTATTTCGTTGTTAGTCTCATTTAAGTTATCTGACATATTTCGATCCTCCTAGTTACTACGCTTATTATCTTAGAGCACAAATGTGAACAGAGTGTGAATGATACTCGAATTTCATGTGCAATTTCACAAAATATATACAAATTAAAATGCTAGACTCCACTTGAATCTAGCATTACGCTGCATCAAATTAACGACTCTTGCGTAGTGTCATACCGAAGACACCACCGATAATACCACCAATAATGTGAGTTAACTGGGATACATTATCAACGTTGAATACACCTTGATAAATTTGTGTTCCGATATAGAGTACTGCAACGATAATGAATGTAAGAGGGATACCTTCTTTAGAACCTGTTACAGCAGATAATAGGATGAAGGCAAATACAACACCACTAGCACCCAATAACATTGTGTTTGGAGCGATGATAATATGTGCAATACCTGTGACAAGGGCAACTACTAAGATAACAATAAAGCAAACGTTGGCTACCATACTTTTCTTCTAGCATTGGACCTACTAATAAGAATAACAACATATTATTCATGTAGTGTGATAGGTCTGCATGTCCCAATACGTGTGTGAATAAACGTAGATAGAATAGTGGATTTAGCAATGAACCACCATATACAGAGAATATGAGTTGATTTGTGGTGCCGTTTGTTAGAGTATTCAATCCTAATGCGATCAAGCTAATTAGGGCAAACGATAAGATTACTGGTGAATTCCAAGTTATTTTTTTCATATATTGACTCCTTTAAATCTTCTCTATTATAACAGGTGAATGATATCAAAAAAAAGCGTATAATTACTAGGAGCGAAAAGGAGTACATCATGTCAGATAAAAAAGCAAAAATCCAGCAGGGAACGATTGCCCCTGTGACAAACCCAGAGGTTAAGAAAGCAATCAATGATTTAAAACTTGGAAGTACCCCTGAAAAACAAGAAGCGTTATCAAACGCATTAAAGAAAGCAAGATTACTAGCACCTTGTAATTTTGATGTAGAACTAAAACCAGATCACAATGGTGTTTTACCAACTGTAAACCCATCACAGATTAAGTTCTTCCTCATCAATACAAATGATGGTAAAGCATTCTTCCCGGCATTTACAGATGTTGAAGAATCCACAAAGTTTAAAGTGGCAGGTGAGAAGGATGATACACCAAAGAATATCGTAAGAACAATTCAAGAGTATGATGCATTATTATCCGATCCAAACACTAAGATTCAGGGTGTTATCATCAACCCAGGAACAGATAATATCGTCATTCCTAAGCCATTAATCGCATTACTTGCAGGTAGAGAAAGACCAAAACCTGTACAACCAACAGCACCAATGAATGTGACATATTCTGAGCCAAATGTATATCCAACACGTTTGGTAAATGCTGTGTATGATTATTGTGAAACAAATGATGCGATTAGTAGAGTTTGGTTAAAGTCTAAACTATATGGTCCAGCAATGGTGTTCTTCTTAGTTGTCGAAGCTGAAAAACAAGAGCATGATATCTTAACAAAGATTCATGAAGCTGCGGTACCACATGCAAAGGATTTGCCAGTTGAAGTTGTATTCATCAATGATGAATTACGTAAGAATGTTATTAAAGAGGCGGTTGCGATGTATGACCGTAACATTAGCTTCTAATGGATATTAGAACATTAACCGCAGTGGAACTCGATGAAGCAATTCATCTTGCCAAAGAAGTGATTCTTTCTGAGAAGGATGCTTCATGGAGTAAAGAGGCTGCTAATAGTATCAGTGAATTCATGGCAGAACGCCTAAAACAATTCACAGTTTATGGTTTATACGTAGATGGTTTAGAGAGTATCTTAGCCTACGATCCAGATAAGATGCATGTCATTCTTTTACTAACAAGACAAGCTTCCCGTAAGAAGGGATATGCTACTGCACTCTTAAATCATTTGAAAGAAGAGGCTGATGAGAATCATCTTTCAAAGATCAGTGCCAATGTTGTAGATTCAGCAGTAGACTTCTATCATCACTATGGATTTGAGGATACTGGAAAATCCACAGAAGCTGGTGGTATGAACTACACACCAATGGAATATCTTGTTGGTAGGGAATGGTTAGGGAAAACTGTAACAGTTATTGTTGATCATACATACGGAAGCTTCCATCCACATATCGCAGATTTAACCTATCCTGTTAATACAGGCTATGTTGAAGAACTATTCCAGAAGAATGGTGAGTTTCAAGATGCGTATGTCATTGGACCTAAGGAACCTTTAGATACATTTAAAGGTGTTGTTAGTGGTATTATCCACCATAAAGATGACCACCGTTCTTATTTCATCGTCACTCGTGTCACAGAAAATATTGATGAAAATGAAATTATTCAGGCTGTTGGTTTTGAACAACAGTTCTATGAGACAAGAATCTTATGGAAATAACAAGAGAACAGTTTATAAAACATCTCCTGATTGAAATTGTGGGTTTGATTCTTGTGGCGATAGGTGCTGCAGGGATTATGAAGGTAGCGTTAGGAACAGGTGCTTATGATGCTTTGGCATTAAGTATTAGTTCAGTCACTGCAATTGAAGTAGGAACAGTTGGTTTAATCACCAACTGCATCTGCATTGTGTTACAGATTGTAATGCTACGAAAGAAATACCGTTTGATGTTTCTACTACAGATACCAGTATCATTCCTGATGGGAATGACAATCAATTATTTCTACTACACAGTCTTTGCAGGAATGAATTCAGATTCCTATATGATACGTATGATTTATTGTTCGTATTTATCATTATCTGTTCATTTGGAGATGCAATGATGATTGCAAGTGGAATGATAGGACTGCCAGTAGAAAGTACATGCATGATTTTTGCAAAGAACGTAAAGATGGAGTTTGGCAAAGTACGACAGTTAGCAGATGTGGTCTTTATCATACTGATATTCATTTGTTGGTTCTTCTTCCATGCAATATTCCCAATGCGTGAAGGAACAATTATCTTAGCCTTTACTTTTGGGACCACTACTAGGCTACTTTACAAAGAAACTACAACCAGTCATCCACAAATGTGTATATCAAACAGCAAACTAGCTCAGTCAATTTTGACTGAGTTTTTTCTTGGTTACCTATTGACTAAAATATAATAACTGTATATATTGTATATATACAGATAGGTTGGAGGTTGATAATTGTGAAACTGATTATTGACAATAGGAGTGGACAACCGATTTACGATCAAATTTATAATCAATTACGAGATCAAATCATTAATGGTACGTTAGCAGAAGATGAAAGTTTACCATCTATTCGCACACTTGCCAAAGATTTACGTATTAGTGTCATTACCACAAAACGATCATATGAAGAGCTGGAAGAGAAGGTTATATCTATACGATTCCAGGCAAAGGAGTTTTGTGGCAGGAAAAAATGTCCAACTCATTCAAGAACAAAATCTTCGCATCATTGAAGAACATCTAGCAGAAATCAAAAAACTATCCGTATCTTGTAATTTATCACAAGAGGAAGTAGCCAAAATGATGAAAGTCATTTGGGATGAAAATGAATAATTGGGGGAAAAGTTTATGAATGCAATTGAAGTAAAGGATATTACGAAAAAGTATGATAACTTTCGTTTAAATCATGTATCTTTACAGATTCCAGAAGGAACTATCTATGGTTTAATTGGTGAAAATGGTGCAGGTAAAACAACACTTATTAACTGTATCCTAGGACTTGTACAACCAAACTATGGGGATGTTGTGGTACTAGGAAGTAAAAATTTCATCAATGAAGTAGAACTTAAAGACCAGTTAGGTTTTGTAATCAATGATATGGGTATTCCTAATATCCTGACGGTATATAAGATCGAAGAAATCTTTAGTAAAAATCTATAAACATTGGGATCATATACAATTTGAAAAACTATTAAAACAGTTTGAAATTGATGAAGATGAAAAGTACGAGACGCTATCATTAGGTAACAAAATGCGTATCGCAATTGCGATTGCATTAAGTCACAATGCAAAGCTATTGGTATTAGATGAACCGATGAACGCATTAGATCCAGCCATTCGTGCAGAAGTTGTAGAACTTCTCATTGAATATACACGTCAAGAAGATCATACAATTCTGATATCTTCCCATATCGTTACAGATCTTGAAAAGATGTGTGATTACATTGGGATTCATGCATGCAGGTGAACTAATAATTAATGATGAAAAAGATAACATCCTATCTAGCTACGGAATATTGAACTTGGCACCAGAAGAAATTACAACTATTCCAGAAGGCGCAATTGTCGCAAAGAAAGAAACACCATATCAGGTAAAGCTTCTAATTGATCGTAAACACGCTTCAAATCTAGATGGTCTACAGCCAGCAACGTTAGAAGAAATTTTTGTTGGTATCGTAAAAGGTATTATTTAAAAATCATATAATATTAGAAAGGAATTTCTAAGCATATGAAAAGCACTGTTGATAGCCGAATATGAACGAAATTATTAAGGATAAACGATATTATGCATATATCATTTGTTTTATAATGAGTTTTTGTGCAGGGTTTGATATCATGCTGTGAATCATCAGTTCAACTAACAGTTATCCGCTTCTTTTGTACTCTTACATTGTTATAAATAATTTTTCTAAAAATTATTTCATAAAGTCTAATAGTATAAGACTACTGCCAATTAAACATCAATCCTATTTACTAATAGTTTTCTTTGAAATGTGCATCAATAATTTGGTTCTTGCGATAGGTTGGTTGATCTATTGTGCAATGGGTGGGAATTTCTATATGCCAGAAATATTCTATATGGAGCTTTATCTTGTATTTGAATGCATGTTTATTCCAAATGCTTTTACCGAGTTATAAATAGGTCCAAGCAGTATTTTGAACATGTTTTTATCATACTTGCAATTGCGGGAATTTATTGGACGGTTATGACTAAGACAACTATTAATCACAAGGTTTGTTCTCTTATATTTATGGTCACATTATTTGTAACGACCTATATCTCATCCATTCGTATACTAAAAAACGAATGATATCTTTTAACAAAGTAGAATAATCTATTTTAGAAAGGAATTTCAAAGCATATGAAAGCACTATTATTACTGAGTTTGAGACATTCATAAAAAAGAAACAGTTTATCTTTCCTCTTTTCATATCTTATGTTTCAATTTGTTCATTGTTTTATATTTTGAAAAGATAAAGACAAATACGTTATAACCATCTATGATGATTTTTTCGTTTAACTTGATAACCGATTTTGCTAGACATGAGCAGACCGATGAAGAAAGTTATCCAATTGTATGCCGATTAATGCTAAAGAAAGAGTAAATACTCTATTTTCTAGAAATATTTATGCTCAACATAATAATATTCCTTTGGACTATCCATATCATATTTTCCATATAAAGAGGTAGGGCAATATTGGTTTGCGCTATATATTATCTTGTTTGATTGAGGGCTTTAGTAATTCCTGCTATTTTGCCAATCAATATGTGGCATCGAAATTATTTTGAGCATTTGTATATGTTGCTAGTTGTGATTGGTGTTGAGTGTTCTTGTTTATATGAAAAACAGATATTCATCCTATTATTCAGTTTTTGGGGATATGCAACTGTTCTTTATACACTAGCTTATATTTCGTCCATTCGTATCTTAACTAATAAAGATTGGTAGAAGGGAAAAGGTTATGCAAGGTCTATATACATCTATATCGGCATCGTTTATTTAACTTTGAAAATGTCGCAGTAGATTTTGATGATATTTTTATATATATTTCATTCATGCAGATACCGATATATTCGTTTCAAGAAATACTTGGGAATTGTTTTCTTCTTCATTTTTCCAAGTACAACTCATTACTATTTTGATTGATGAAACTGGAATCGATCTACAAATTCTTCCGGTTCGCAAAGAAAGATTACTTCAATGCATATATGAAAAGTAACTTTTTATGTTCTACGCTCTATATGTGTTGTGTACGATTTGGTTTCATACTTTGATTTCAAAAACTGAGTTTACTATTTGTAGTGGCTCCAGTTGGTTGTTTGTATTACTGTTTACGAAATTTTAAAACGATGACCACAGTGAAGTCAAATCGAATGATGATTCGATATATTCTGTTTATGATTGCTGTACTTGTGTTTGCATGGATTAGAAATAATACGGAAATTACTAATTCAATTGTTGTGTTTGGAAATTTAATATGTCTTGTGATTGTTTCCATTCTTCTATTTGCATGTATGTATGAAATTCGAAAAGAGGAATCGATATGAAGAAATTATCATTTTATCAGGCGTATATTTTAATTGGATTGATAGGTTTTACAATTGTTGTTCCGTGCTTGTATTACTTTCTTGGTGCAGAGCGTAGTTATAGTATCTTGATAGATTTATTTCCATACGGAACAGGGATATGTAGCTGGTTTATTGTATCAAATGCAGTTAGATTTAAAGAATATTTCACTTTATCCACTTTCTATTAAGGAGAAAATATTACCACGCATCAAGCGTATCCTATTGGCATTGCTTGGTAGTAATATATTGTATTCATTATTTTCTACCTTTCTTCATCGTTTTAATCCTGTTGACCTAGAATACCTTTTTAATATCATTATTGATATTATTCGTGTTAGAAGAAACATTTTTATATCAAATTGAAAAATTATAAACTATCATTGGTTTTAGCTATCTTGTTCTCTGCGGTTGTCATTGGCTTAAGAGTAGTGATACCCGACATATTACAGCTTTTAATTATTTCTCTATTTATAACAGTTTTCTGTATCTTCTGGATGTATCATCAAAGTACTAGAAGAAAATCATGAGTGAAAGCTCCGTAAGGAGCTTTTTCTTTGAATATAGTATTTACAAGTATAATATGGGGTAGATAAAGGAGGTTCCTATGGATTTATTTGGGTATGCGAGCGAAGAGACAAAGAAAAAAGAAGAGCCTTTAGCGGCACGTATGAGACCTTCTACTTTAGAGGAAGTTGTTGGTCAGGAACATATCATTGGCAAAGATAAATTGTTATATCGTGCAATCAAAGCGGATAAGCTTGGATCATTAATCTTTTATGGTCCTCCAGGAACTGGTAAGACTACACTTGCACAAGTGATTGCGAATAGCACCTCTGCTGATTTCCAACAAGTTAATGCGACAATTGCAGGTAAGAAAGATCTTGAACAGGTAATTGCACATGCGATTGATTTGATGTCGATGTATCAGAAGAAAACAATTTTGTTTATCGATGAGATTCATCGATTTAATAAAGGTCAACAGGATTATCTATTACCATATGTAGAAGATGGCACAATTATCTTGATTGGTGCTACTACAGAGAATCCATATTTTGAAGTTAATCAAGCGTTGATTTCACGCTCTCGTATTTTTCAGTTAAAGTCATTAACGAAAGAGAATATTGTGACTCTTTTAAAGCGTGCTGCTGAAGATGCGATAAAGGGTATTGGTAAGGATAATGTCATATTAGAGGATGAAGCTGCAGAGTTTTTATCGGAAATCTGTGATGGGGATGCACGTGCCGCGTTGAATGCGTTAGAACTTGCAGATCTTACAACAGACCGTAGTGATGATGGCTACATTCACATTACCTTGTCAGTTGTGGAGGAATGTATTCAGAAGAAGGCTATCCGTTATGACAGGGATGGGGACAACCATTACGATACGATTTCTGCATTTATTAAATCGATGCGTGGTTCTGATCCTGATGCGACGCTATACTACCTTGCACGCATGTTGACGGCGGGAGAGGATGTTCGTTTTATCTCTCGTAGAATTATGATTGCGGCAGCAGAGGAATGTGGTAATGCAGACCCTAGAGCGTTACAAATTGCAGTCGATGCGGCGTTAGCCGTTGAACGAGTTGGAATGCCAGAAGGAGCCATCATACTTGCAAATGCGGCTACATATGTGGCAAATGCGCCAAAGTCTAATGCATCATCCAATGGTATTTTTATGGCAATGGATCTAGTTGAAAAAACAGGTAATCTTCCAATTCCATCTTATCTTAAGGATGCTCATTACGCTGCATCAGAGAAGTTAGGTAATGGTGTTGGCTATCAATATGCGCATGATTATCCAAATCACTATGTCAAACAGCAGTATCTACCAGATGCGATTAAGAATGAAAGACTGTATCACTTCTCTGATGTAGCTTATGAAGCTAAACTCCAACAGTACTTTAATTCAATAGGTAAGACAGATTATCAAAAGGAGAAAAAGTAATGCAGGGGAAATATAAAGTGATTACGCTTTGCGGTAGTACACGCTTTAAAGATGAATTTATGAAAGCACAGAAAGACTTGACGCTTGCTGGAAATATTGTGATTAACGTTGGCTTATTCGGTCACAGTGGTGATAACGAAGTCTGGGAGAACATGGATGAAGGCACTCTAACGAAAGACAAAAAGAGATGTTGGATGATATGCATAAACGTAAAATTGATATGGCTAGATGAAATTTATGTAATTAATGTTGGTGGCTATATCGGCTCTAGTACAAAGTCGGAAATTGAGTACGCAAAGGCAAATGGAAAAGTAGTTCGTTATCTTGAAACAATGGAATAAAATATCTGAGTGCTAAACATTAGCACTCTTTATCATTAAGTGCTAAAATACTTCTATACTCATAAGGAGGTATACAACAATGGCAATTATCGTTCCTATCTATAACACGGTATTATTACCAGACACAAATATTTATCTGACCAGTGATAGTTATAAAAATGCGACTGGACAGGAACCTGCTGTAGGTGACCGTATTATCTTTGCGATTGAAAAGAAGGCATTATCTACAGATGAATTTCGTCCTGAAAACTTTTATCCATTAAGTGTATCAGGAACTATTACAGAAGTTAGTAATAGTGGTTTTGTGGTAATCAAGACAGAATCACGTATCAATATTGAAGATATCGTTGTACATAGTGATAAAACCTTAGAAGTCTTATCTATCATCCGTAAACCGATGACCAATGATTTAGATCCTATCGATGAAAAGAAGCGGGTTGAACAACTTAAGAGTGCACTTGTGAAGGCAACTGCGAATTATCAATGGGCATTAGGTGCACGTAACTTCATCTCTCAATTAAAGGGAATGGAGGATATCATCAGTGCCATGGCACAATGGTTAAATATCACGGATGAAGAAAGTATGCATTACTAGAAGAAAATCTTCGTTCCAATCTTTTAAATAAGATTGAGCAGTATATCTATGAATATACAGAGATGACGGATGTAACTAACGAAGCTTCCGCTGCACAAGAAAAATGACAATAAGAAAGCCTATCGAGATGGCCATCAAGAAACAAATCGAATATCTTTCAAAAGGAACTGGATGACATGCATCCAGAGAATGTTACAGATATCCGGAAAGATGGAGATGAAGATTCAATCATCTGGCATGAATGAAAACCGCACGTCGTGAAGCGGATAAGGTTTTTAAGCCGTCTAAAACAAGAAGGTAGTAACTTCCAGAGTATGGCACTCTTTACAACTATCTCAGATTTTTAACAAGTATCAGTTGGAAGAAAGAACGTACAAAAGAAGATTGACTTTCAGGTTGCGGAGAAGATTTTGGATGAAGACCACTATGGTCTAAAAGAAAGTAAAAGAGCGTATCTCACAACAGATTGCGGTAATGGATCTTAATAAAGCGTCAATCTGGTTCGATTCTCTTTATTTGTCGGTGCTCCAGGTACTGGTAAGACGTGATTAGTACGCTCCATCGCAAATGCGCTCAAACGTAAATATGTACGTAAGCTGCTTTTGGTGGAGTACGTGATGAAGCAGATATTCGTGGTCATCGTCGTACTTTTATATTGGTGCAATGCCAGGAAGAATTATGGATGGCATTCAGAAAGCTGGCACATCAAATCCGGTAATGGTACTCGATGAAATCGATAAGTTGAGTATGTCTTACAATGGTGATCCTGCAAGTGCACTTTTAGAAGTGCTTGATCCTGAACAAAACAATACTTTTACGGACCATTACATGAATGTTCCGTATGATCTTTCGGATGTACTCTTTATCTGTACCGCAAATACATTGGATTCTATCCCTGAACCTTTACTAAACCGTATGGAAGTGATTGACTTCCAAGGTTATACAGCAAGTGAAAAATACCAGATTGCGCAAAGACATTTGATTCCAAAAGCAATTGAGAAGACGGGCATTCCAAGTGAACAGTTAGAGTTTAGTGAAGATGCGGTGCGTTCGATTATTGTGGACTACACGATGGAGGGTGGTGTACGTGGACTCAAAAAGAGAATTGATTCCGTATGCCGCGCTATCGCCGTGAAACTTGCAAGAGGTCATCAAGAAAAAATTGTTATTCAAGCAAGTGATTTACCAACACTGCTAGATATGAAACCACTTCACCATGAAAAACTCACAGTTCAAAAGAATCCTGGTATCGTAACAGGTCTTGCATGGACTGCAAGTGGCGGAGAGATTCTGTTTATCGAAACCCTATTAACGAAGGGCAGTGGACAGTTGATTGTGACGGGACAACTTGGGGATGTGATGAAGGAATCTGTACGGATTGCATTATCTCTTGTGAAATCGAAATTCCCAGAAGCAGATAAGATTCTAAAGACACATGATGTTCATATTCATGTTCCACAAGGTGCTGTTAAAAAAGATGGACCTTCTGCAGGTATTACTTTAACAACTGCTTTGGCTTCACTGATTACCAAGAAGAAGGTTTCCCCATTAATTGCAATGACAGGGGAAGTATCTTTACGTGGTGGTGTGATGCCAATTGGTGGTTTGCCTGAAAAACTGATGGCAGCTGCTAGAGCAGGTGTAAAGACGGTTTATATTCCAAAAGAAAATGAAGATGATCTAAAGGATATCGCACCAGAAGTGAAAGAAAAGTTAACAATCATTCCAGTTGAGCAGGTAGATGAAGTCCTGAAGACAGTTGGTATTCTGGCAAAAACAACAAGAAAACCAAAGCAGAAACAAGCATAATCACTTTGTGATTTGTTACAAAAGTCGGTGAATTGTACCGACTTTTTTTCTTTTTCGTGAAACATTGGTGAATTGCTTTGCCTATGTAGAAATGAATATTTATAATGCATTTAGCTTAAAAAGCAGGAGGTCACGATGAAGTATAGAATTGTATCAGATTCATCTTCTAACGTATTTCACATTGAAGATATTGACTACAGAACAGTTCCTCTAAAGGTTATTATGAATGAGGGAGAGTTCTTCGACGATGAACGCACGAATGTAGAGCGCTTCTTATCCGTACTCAAACATACGAAGGGAAAAACATCCACTTCATGTCCAAATGCCTATGAGTGGGCAAGTTCATTTGATGGTGCCGATACGATTTTTGCGGTAACAGTTACAGGTGGATTATCCGGTTGTTATTCGGCAGCGATGCAGGGTAGATCACTCTTCTTGGGAAGAACATCCAGAAGCCAATATCTACGTTATTGACTCATTATCCGTAGGACCAGAAATTCTATTGATTATCGAAAAGTTAAAGGAATTAATTGCACAGGGATTAAGCTTTAGTGAAATCTGTGATGCGATTAATGAATATAAGAAACATACGCACTTATTATTTAATATCGCAAACTTAGATAATTTAGCGCGTAATGGTCGTGTGAGTCCAGCAATTGCGAAGTTATCTGGATTATTGGGTATTCGCTGTGTCGGTAAGGCATCTGATCAAGGTACACTTGAAATCTTGCATAAGTGCCGTGGTGAAAAGAAGGCCACAAATAAGATTTTTGAGGAGATGATTGCACATGGTTATAACGGAAAGAAAGTTCATCTTGCCCACTGCAATAATGAATCGATGGCAAATGATTTAAAGAATTTAATTCTACAGTCTTATCCAGAAGCTAAAATTGACATTATTCCATGTACCATTGTGTGTTCATACTACGTATCAGATCAGGGTTTGATTGTAGGATTTGAAGATAGTGATTGTTAAAAAGAAAAGCCGTAATCTTGGTTGATTGCGGCTTTTTATGACTTTTTCTTTTTGTATAATTCTGGGAATAAGAATTCCAACATGATAGGGAAAATCCTTCCCAAAGATTCTTCGCTGCAGTACCATTTACCACAAGATCTGGATAGGTTACACAGCCACCTTGTGTAAAGAGATGGTTGATATTCAATAACATATCTAACTCTCTTACAAGGCCTTTCTTTGTGCGTTCTTCATCTGATCCAAAATCAAGATATATGCGAGTTTCTTTAAACTTCTTCTTTTGAATGTGATTGCATAGCACATGGTAGTTAAAGATATTGGCAGGGGATACACAACCTGCTTTAGAGAAATAGTCGTTATACTCACTGATCATAAACTCGGACATGATTCCACCCATGGAGGAACCAGCGATACCTACATGCTTACGGTCTGTGTGAATACGATAACGCTTTTGACAGTAGGGTAAGAGTTTTTCAACAAACCATTTACCAGTAATCCGACCGCAGGATTGAATTTGAATTCCTGCAAAAAGTCTTTTCTGCGGTGAATGGACAGTATTCATCCAAGCGCTCATCACCGATGTGATTACAATCCTGACCGATGATAACGATATCTAAATTCTGTTTGTCTAAATACTTTTTAATACCCCAGCATTTACCATAAGTAGCTGTTTTATTGTAGAAGAGGTTGTGACCATCAAACATATATAAAACAGGATACTTCTTTTTGCTTGTATCATAACTATCTGGAAGATATACCCAAACTTTGCGAGGGCTTTGGTGTAAAGGTTCAATTGGTAGTGTGAATTTTTCTATTTTTCCCATAGTGCTTTACCCATCCATTTGATTTTACTCTCTGTACCATTTTTGATACGTTCGATATTTGCGCGATGACGATATACCACAAATAGCCATAATACAAAGATTGATAGTGTGATTGATAGTGGGTTTTCAATCAAGAAACTGATGAGAATACCAGAACCTAAACCAATCATGCTGGATAAGGAAACCATACGACAAAGATAGAGACTTACCAAGAATATAAGTAGTGGTAAGAAGAACTGGTAGAAATATTGGTGATTGATAAATGTAGCGATATCCCTAAGAAGAAACCGAAGGAAGTCGCAAACAGCTTTTACCACCTTTAAACTGAGCAAAGATAGGGAAGCAGTGTCCAATACAACAAGCAAGTCCTGCATAAATCATGGCATCCTTTGCGATGTAGCTAGCTAGTAACATGGAGAAGAATGCTTTGAGTGCATCTAGGATAATGACTGTGATACCAACTTTTCTTACCTAGTACACGACCCTGCATTTGTACCACCAAGGTTACCTAGAACCCTCTGTACGGATATCCTTATGGAAGAATACTTTTTCCAATGACAAGTGACCATGGAACAGATCCAAATAAATAACTTAATATAATAACGCCAATGAAATTTAGCATAGATTAAACTCCCTGTTGATATATTACCACATCAGTAATTTAGATATAAAAATCAAAATGTTTGAAATAGGCTTTGTTTGTGACAAAAATCTAGTGTTATGAACGTAGATTGATCGTTAGACAAGGATATTAAAGTAGCTAATTATGATATAATACAAAGGTTATTAGGAGTTTTTGCATGGCGAATAGATATGATGATAACAGTATTCAAATTTTAGAAGGTTTAGAGGCGGTTAGAAAGCGTCCTGGCATGTATATCGGTTCTACCGATAGTAGAGGATTACACCATCTGATTTGGGAAATCGTTGACAATTCCATCGATGAAGCGTTAAACGGTTATGGTAAGAAAATCCAAATCACGTTAGAGGCAGATGGTAGTGTCACTGTTCAGGACGAAGGTCGTGGTATGCCTATCGGTCAACATGCCAGCGGTGTAAATACATTGCAGGTCATTTTACTGTACCCATGCTGGTGGTAAGTCTCTAGTGAAGGTGGCTATAAGACAGCTGGTGGTTTACATGGTGTAGGTGCACGTCGTAAAATGCCTTAAGTGAATGGCTAACTGTAGAGGTTGCCCATGATGGGGAACTTGTTCGTATGGAATTTGCGGATGGCGGTAAGAAGATTGGTAAGCTAGAACATTTAGGTAAGACCAACCGTACTGGTTCTACGGTACGTTTTAAACCAGACCCACGTATCTTCTCTACAACTGAGCACAAACATACGATGTTGTAGTGAAAGAGCACGCGAAGAAGCTTTCTTACTAAGTGGAATTGCGATGGTTGTTAGCGATAAACGCAATAAGAAAAATGAAACTGAAACATATCTATATGAAGATGGATTAACAGCCTTCTTAGGATACTTACATGAAGATCGCAATGTCTTGATGAACCCAGTGAAATTCAGTGGGGAAGCCAATGGTATCCAAGTAGAAGTTGCTTTCCAATATACAGATGACTATCAAGAGAATACATATAGCTTCGTTAACCTTGTTCGTACTGGCGATGGTGGCACACACGAAGTTGGTTTTTAAGGGTGCTTTTTACAAAAGCTACTCAATGACTATGCAAGAAAAATATGGCCTATTAAAGGCGAAGGATAAAAATCTAGAAGGTGGAGATGTACGTGAGGTCTTACAACAATCCTTTCCGTATCTGTCCCTGAAGGATTACCACAGTTTGAAGGACAGACAAAGAGTAAGCTTGAACTCACAGCGAAAACTGCAGTAGAAGCAGTTGTCTCTGAAAAGTTGTCCTTCTGGTTAGAAGAAAATCGCAAATCAATCTGACACCTCAGTACGTAAGATGTTAAAGGCATCCCTTGCCCGCATCGCTGCACGTAAGGCTAGAGATGAAATCGTAAAGGTAAGCGTGTTGGTAAGGGTGAAAGGTATTATCTGGTAAGTTAGCACCTGCATGACAAAGGATGCTCGTATAAAGGAACTATTCTTGGTCGAGGGTGATTCTGCCGGAGGTTCCGCAAAACAAGGAAGAGATTCTCATTATCAGTTAACCTAGTACTACGTGGTAAGGTATTAAACACTGAGAAATGTACACTCGCCGATATTGAAAAAGAATGAAGAGTTAAATACATTAATCTATACATTAGGTGCAGGTGTTGGTCCTGACTTTGACCACGAGGAATCGAATTATGGCAGTTATCATCATGACCGATGCGGATGACGATGGATCTCATATTCAGATTTTTATTACCACATTCTTCTATCGTTACATGCGCCCACTGTTAGAGCAGGGAATGGTATATATCGCCTCACCTCCACTTTATAAAGTGACAAAGGTAAAACGACACTAATATGTTTATAGCGATCAAGAGTTAGATGCTTTTACGTCGTAAACTTGGTAAAGTGGAAATTCAACGCTATAAGGGTTTAGGTGAAATGAACGCTACGCAGTTATGGGAGACAACAATGGACCCATCCCAACGTACACTGATCAAAGTAGGTATCAGTGATGGTGTAAAGGCTGAACGTCGTGTAACTGTACTCATGGGAGATAAAGCAGAATTACGTCGTAAGTGGATTGAAGATAACGTTTCATTTACTTTAGAAGATACATTTGACTTGGAGGGCTAATGGTTAAGAAGAAGACAATTGTTGACAATACAAAATATAGACCAGAGCTACTCGAAGATATTATGGGAGCTGGCTTTGGTAGATATGCCAAATACATTATTCAAGAGCGTGCATTACCAGATGCACGTGATGGTTTAAAGCCAGTACAGCGTAGAATTTTATATGCGATGTATCATGATGGAAATACATGGGACCATGCATACCGTAAGTCTGCTAAGACAGTCGGTCTTGTAATTGGTAATTATCACCCACATGGTGATATTTCTGTATACGATGCGATGGTACGTATGTCCCAAGATTGGAAGGTACGTCTACCGCTCATTGACATGCATGGTAATAACGGTTCTATTGATGATGACCCAGCAGCTGCGATGCGTTATACCGAAGCTAGACTTGCAAAGGTCACGCAAGTAATGGAAGAAGACTTGGATAAGAATACCGTTGAAATGGCACCTAACTTTGACGATACAGAACATGAACCAACAGTACTTCCAGTACCGTTTCCTGTAATGTTAGTAAATGGTGCGACAGGTAGTGCGGCAGGTTATGCGACAAACATGCCACCACATAACTTAAATGAAGTGGTGGATGCGACAATCTATCGTATTCAAAATCCAGAGAGTGCTTTGACAGATGTGATGGATATTTTAACTGGTCCTGACTTTCCGACTGGTGGTATCGTACAGGGTGAAGCTGGTATCCGCGATGCCTTTACAACCGGTAAGGGTAGAATTGTTGTGCGTTCCAAGTGTGAAATTCATGAGGAGAAATCTTGCCAACAAATCATTGTCACGGAAATTCCTTATGAAGTTGTCAAAGGACAGCTTGTTAAAAAGATGGATGAAATTCATGTATCCAAAGATATCGATGGTATCTTAGATGTACGTGATGAATCTGACCGTGAAGGTATGCGTATTGTCGTTGATGTTCGCAAGGATATCGATGCCAATATGATTCTTAATTATTTCTATAAGAATACAGACCTACAGGTCTACTATAACTACAATAACGTTGCAATCATTGATAAGCGTCCTGTTCAGGTAGGTTTACTTGGATTATTGGATGCGTTTATTGCGTTCCGTAAGGAAGTCGTATTACGTCGTTCTCGTTATGAGTTAGATAAGATGGAAGCCCGTTGTCATATCATTGAAGGTTTAATGAAGGCTGTTTCAATCTTAGATGAAGTGATTCGCATTATTCGTGCTTCCCAAGATAAGGGTGATGCGAAACGTAACTTGATGAATGAATTTGGCTTTGATGAACCACAGTCTGAAGCTATTGTTTCCTTACGTCTATATCGTTTATCCAATACGGATATCGTTACACTACGTGAAGAGTTTGCGGAACTTGTCAATCAGATTGAAGAGACAAAGGCAATCATTGAAAATGAATGTATTGCATTCCGTAATTATCAAGGAATTACGAAATGTGAAGAAAGAGTATGGCCAAGAACGTCGTACACGTATTGAAGCTGAAGTTGAAGAAATCAACTATGATAAGACTGCAATGATCGCAAATGAGCGTGTTGTAGTAACTGTTAGTCGTGATGGTTATCTCAAGCGTGTATCTATGCGTAGCTATAACGCAGTCGGTGACCAAGAAACAGCCATCAAAGATGGAGACGTACTCATTGGTACAACAGAGTGCGATACACTTGATACACTATTGCTATTTACATCCAAAGGTAATTACGCATCTATTCCAGTTTGTCAAATTGAAGAAGGTAAATGGAAAGATGTTGGTATGCATCTAAATAAAGTTGTACGTATCGATGGTGAAGATAAGATAAAGAATGCGATTCTCATCAAGAGTTTTGATACGTATGCATGGATTGTGACAGTAAGTTCTGCTGGACAAATCAAGAAGACTCCAGTGAATCACTGGCAAGTAGAGCGTAACAATAAAGTTATGACAGCGATGAACCTTGGTAAAGGTGCAGAAATGATCAATGCCTTTATTGCATATAGTAACCAACAGATCTTGATGGTAAGTAAAGATGGTTACTCTTATCGCTTTGCGGTTGAAGATATTCCAGCCACAGGTGTTAAGTCCAAGGGTGTGAAGGCAATGAACCTTGGTAAAGGTGATGAACTAGCATGGGGTTGTGTAATGAATGCAGATGATCCAGCTGTTCTCTTTATGACAAATGTTGGACAGATGAAGCGCATCCATACTGAAGAAATCGTCTTTGGCAATCGCCCAATGAAGGGTAACCTCATTTGTAAACGTCTAAAGACAAATCCAAGTATTGTAACACTTGCTAAGGCGGTTAGTGCAGGAGAAGAGTTAGTCTTCAAAGATCCTGAAAGACAAGTATTACGTGCTTCTGAAATACCACTCAAACCACGTGAAAGTGGATTTGGTTCACCACTGGTATTGAAGGGTGGATGGGATTTATATCGTGGTATTGATGAATGTCGTATTATTGATATACCAACAGACGCAGATAACGAAGTGCATGAAGATGTAGAACGTTTAAGTCTATTTGATGAGAAGGAAGGCTGATCATGACAGTATGTAAAGGATGCGGTGCAGTATTACAAACAACTGATTCAAAAGCGATTGGTTATAGTCCTAAAGCTGAGGCAGAATATTGTCAAAGATGTTTCCGTTTGATTCACTATGATGATTTAACAATCTCCATGAAGACAGGTATCGATCCAGTTGCGGTTGTTAACCGTATCGCAAAGATGGATGCGTTAATTCTATGGGTAATCGATCTATATGATTTTGAGGCAGGTATTATTAACGGTATTAACCGTAAATTTGCCAATAAAGATATCGTGATGGTTGCGACCAAGAGAGACTTATTACCTGCATCATGTGGAGAAGAGAAAATCGCACACTTTGTCTTTGGACGACTGAAAGATTTGGGTATCCGCATTGAACGACTTATTCTTGCGTCCAAAGAAGAGAAGATGGGTGTTGAAGAAATCAAAGAATGCGTTGATGAACTTGCAAATGGTAGAAAGATAGTTGTAATCGGAAAAGCCAACTCGGGTAAGAGTACTCTGATCAATAACTTGATGGCTACACAAGTTCTAACCGCATCTAGATATCCAGGCACTACATTAGAATTCAATGAATTAGAAATTGATGGACATACTTACATCGATACACCTGGTATTGAAATTGATCATAGTATGTTAATGGAAGTCAGTGAGGCAGATTTAAAAACTATCATGCCAAGCAAGAGTGTAAAACCACATGTGTTTCAACTACGTGGGGAACAAAGCTTCTTTGTAGGAGGCTTAGCACGTCTAGATTTATCAGGTTGTAATCATGCAAGTTGCGTATGGTATCTCAGTGATCGTCTCAACGTTCATCGTACCAATGGCAACTACGCAGATGAAAAATGGAATACACATGTTGGAACATTATTTGTGCCAACAGCCATTGAAACAGAAATGAAGAAATATACAATCCATAAGGATATGCCAAAGGTAGACGTCGTGATTGATGGACTAGGATGGGCATGTGTGAGTGGAGAGGTCAGTACAATTACAGTACATGTACCAAAGAGTGTCAGTGTGACATTCAGAAAGGCAATGTTATGAGTTTAACAACAAAACAAAGAGCGTATCTAAGAGGACTAGCACAGACAGAACGTGCAATTTTCCAGATTGGTAAAGATGGCTTAAGTGATAATCTAGTAGAAACTGTAAATAATGGTTTACGTACAAGGGAGCTTATTAAAATCTCAGTGCTTAAGACAGTTACTACAGACCTTAAGGAACTAGCATTCGATTTAAGCATGCATACAAAGTCTGAACTTGTACAAGTGATCGGAAGACAGATTGTTCTCTATAAGAAGGCAAAGGAACCAAAGATCGTTTTACCATGATCGTATATACAGCACCCTTTGATCCAATGACAGATGACGAACTACAACAGTTAAAAAACTATCACAAACAAACGGGTAAGCCGGTTGCACTTGCAATAGTCGGTGATGGTATCTTAAACTATGATAAGCGTAAAAAGTTATGTATGCGTGCATGTAGTCCATATCGATATCTACATGTCGTAGATATCAAACAGGATGATACATGTATCGCACTGCAATCAGAAACAGAAGCTGAAGTGCGAAAAGGATACTTCTACTTAAGCGCAAAAGGAATACGTAAGATGCTTTTGGAGAATGGTTACTACTTTGAAGAAGTGACGAAAACACAATGTAATCCTTCACGTGCAGCACATTCAGTTCGTGTAGGCCATACAGCATATAAACTTGCAAGAATTCATCATCTGAATAAAGAACTTGCATATCAAATGGGTTTATTACATGATGTCACAAAGAAAATGAGTGATGAAGAGGGATATCAACTTCTATCACACTTTAGACCTGAAGTTTTAAAACTAGATCCTGCAATCTGGCATAGCTATACTGCAGTTATTTGGTTAAAGCAGAGTTTATGCTGTTATAACCGGAAAATCTTACAAGCAATCGAGCATCATACCCTTGGGGATGGTAAGAGTGCGTATGATCATATCTTATATATCGCAGATAAGATTGAACCAGGTCGTCATTATGATGTGACCATGCATACAAAAATCGCAGAGAGAAATCTCAGACAAGGGGCAGAATATGTCCTTGCGGATGCGATACATACTGAAAAGGAGGGAAAACATGTCTGAATTACTAAATTTAGTACGTCATACATTAGATGAGAAATTGGCAGAGAATATCGTGACAATCGATATCCGTAATGTCAATGCATATACAGACTATTATGTCATCTGTACTGCAAAGAATCCTAGACACGCAAATTCACTTGTGGAATTTGTTGAAAAAGAAGTAACGAAGAATGGTTTTGATGTACGTCTTCGTGAAGGTGAAAGGGAATCAACTTGGGTACTTATTGACATGAATGAAGTGGTTGTACATATCTTTACAGAAGATGCTAGAAGTACATATCGCTTAGAAGCTTTATGGGCTGATCAGCCACAAGAAACAATGTATCAAATATGAAGATGTTTTAATAACATCTTCTTTTCAAACGAAAGGTGGTAGACCAATATGATTAAGACAATTCTGTGGGACATCGATGGTACATATTAAATTTTCATCGTAGTGCAGAAAACTCATTAAAAAATACATTTAGAAAGTTTGGCTATGGTGAAATCACAGATGAACTTCTACACATGTATGAAGGAATTAATGATGTCTATTGGTGCAAACTTGAAAAGGGTGAAATCACAAAAGAGAAACTACTTGTAGAACGCTTTGTGGACTTCTTTACTAAAATTGGTGTGGAGACTACTCGTGTTGAAGAGTTTAACCAAGCATACTTAAATGGATTGCTAGATACAGTTGTCTTTATGCCTGAGGCATATGAAACTGTAAAGAAACTACATCCAGAATATAAGCAATACCTCGTTACCAATGGTGTTAAACAACTACAACGTCAGAAGATTGCCAAAGCACATATCGAAGAATTCTTTGATGACATCTTTATCTCAGATGAAATCGGATATGAAAAACCACAGATTGAATTTTTCAATTATGTCTTTGATAGAATTCCAACAAAAAATCCTGATGAAGTCATTATCATCGGCGATTCGTTGACGAGTGATATTGCTGGAGGTATACGTGCAGGGATTCATACCTGTTGGTATCATCCAAGCAACGAAGAAAGTAACAGTGATATAAAACCAGAGTTTACAGTTATATCTCATCTTGCATTCCAAGAATTATTAAAACAGTTATAAGGGAGTACATATATGAAGTGGTATGAACAAAAATATGTAAATCATCGAGATTGGATACTTGATCAAATGGGCTTGCTTGGTATGGATAGTGCCGAGCTTGTCATTGTTTTACTCATTGATTTTATGAATCAAAATCGTATTGAAATCACGATGGACGCCCTTAGAGAAAAAACAGGACTACAAGAAGAGGAATTAAACCGTGTTATTTCTGCACTATGTGCAAAGAAGTATTTGAAGATAAAAGCTTCCGCAAGAGCTGTTGTTTTTGACTTATCAGGACTATTTGAAACGGATATCGCAAGAGTTGAAAATATTCTAGATCGTTCACTCATCGATACATTTGAAACAGAATTTGGCAGAACACTGAGTCAAAATGAAATGCAAAAAATTAGTGATTGGAATAAAGTGACAGATAAACGTTTGATTATTGCGGCATTACGTGAAGCCAGTGCGTACCAACATCTAAACTTAGGGTATATTGAAAAGATTTTGTCGGATTGGAAACAGAAGAATATTACGGCAGATTCTGTAGGAGTGGAGAAGAAGTACTGGAGCGTTTATCAGTACCATTTATTTTGGATTATTTACAAAAGTTACATCCAAACGCACATTGTGAATTGACACATCGTAATCCCTATGAATTATCTGTTGCGGTAATCCTTTCTGCCCAAACAACAGACGTATCCGTTAATCGCGTAACACCTGCATTATTTAAAGCGTATCCATCTCCATATGAATTAGCCAAAGCACCAACAAAGGATGTTGAGAAATATATCGCATCCCTTGGGTTATATCGAAATAAGGCAAAGCAAATCGTAGGATTTGCCAAAGGTGTTGTAGAACAGTTTGATGGAAAGGTACCACAAACGATGGAAGAATTAACGACATTACCTGGTATTGGTAGAAAATGTGCTAATGTGATCTTGGCGAATGTTTCATTATTCCAAGCATTGCGGTAGAGCTACATATGTGGCACGTATTTCCAGAAGACTTGGGACCATACAGTCAAAAAGGATGATGTAGAGAAAAATTGAGCGTAAACTGATGCGTAAGATTCCACGTGATCATTGGATCAAAACACATCATCAGATGATTTTCTTTGGTCGCTATCTCTGTCATGCGCGTAATCCAGAGTGTTACCGTTGTCCATTCGTGAATGGATGTCATGAAAACAGAAAATTTAACACACCTACCCAAAACAAAAATAACTTTTCATCTCTATTTTAAAAGGGGGAGAACTAATGAGACCATATGTTATGAATCAGCTTGTTCACAGCTGATTTTAAATAAACACTATTTTTGAAAGAACGAAAATATTCCATATTTATGCTTTTGAATATGAACTGGCTGATACAACCTATAAGCAGATGACTTATTTGAATCTGTATCCGCTAGTGACTCTATCATAGCCGATAGCAGATGGCGCAATGACACGTACTTCACAGATGAACCAGATTGGTTATGAAGAATTTTTGAGAGTATTTTAAAAAGAAGGAAAATGACTTATTGCACTTTTACATTATCTTCTGGAATCTCTGGTACCTATAACTCTGCACGCATGGCGGCAGAAGCAATAGTGTGAAAATGATCCAGAACGTAAAATCTATGTCGTGGATTCTAGAACGCTTCTTCAGGCTTTTGGATTGCTTGTAGAAAAGGGAACTTCAGAATCTGCATGGATATTGATATACTCCTCATGAATGGATTGAAGACATAAATTAGAATGTCATGCGCATGGGTTTTTCCCAGGTGATTTAACTTTCTTTATCCGCGGAAGAATCTCAAAGACGGCAGGAACCATTGGTAATATGTTGCGAATTTGTCCGTTAATCAGGTGGATCAGAAGGAAGCTTGTTGTACGTCAGAAAGTCCATGGGAAGCGAAAAGCTATTCAAAGTATCGAGAAAAGATGGAAGAATATGCTGAGAATGGTCATGACTATCATTGGAAAGTCTTTATCTCTCACAGTAATTGTTTAGAAGATGCGAATGCGGTAAAAAGAGTTAGTCGAAGAAGTTTCAAATACAAAAGGAAAGATTACTATCTTCAATATTGACCAATTATTGGTGCATACAGGGCCTGGAACAGTCACATTGTTCTTCGGGGTAAAGATCGTTCTGTAATTGGATTGCATACATATATTTCTCAAATATAGGATACTTATCATTTTTAGCGATGAAACTTTGGGTTGATACTAATTATAATAAAGAGTGAAAAGAATATTTTATTATGAGTTGTCACATGATTCTATAGATGTTACGATAGTATGGCTTATGAGGGATTACCATAACAGGGAGGGAAAATGAAAAGTTAATAGCATTATTAGTTAGTGCAACAATGGCTTTGTCACTTGTAGGATGCTCAACAGGTAAGCATATACTGGGAAGCATTTGGTCATGACAAGGAAAACCCAGTTAAAGTTACTTTAACAATCAAAGACAAGACAATCACTAAGGTAGAAGTTGATGCGTCTCATGAAACAAATGGTATTGGTCTCAAAGGCCAGCAGAAAACAATGCCAGGCGCAATCGTCGCAGCTAACTCATTAGAAGTTGACGGTATCAGGTGCTGCCACAGACATCCAAAGCTATCATCGAGCAGCTACAGCAGCCTTTTGGAAACAAGCAGACTGAACCATCAGATTTAGTAAGCAAGAAGCACACACAACAAAGGCGAAAAGGATATTGAGAGACAGTAGACGTTGTTGTAGTTACGCAGGTGGAGCTGGTATGACAGCTGCTATTACTGCAACAGATGCAGGTAAGAAAGTTATCGTAGTAGAAAGCCAACCAATCGCAGGTGGTAACTCTGTACGTTCAACTGGTGGTAAGGAATGCGGCTAAGACACCAGCTGCCAAGATAAGAATGAATTTACAAGCTGCAGGTGTTGAAAAGACATTACGACTGCAGCAGAGAAGTTCGCAGATAACGCAAACAATTACAGCGTTAGGCAGCTGCAGTTAAGCTACAATGGATGCATACAAGCAAACCCACAGGGTTATTTTTGATTCTGTTGAATTAATGAATTAGATACACTAATCGGTGGTAAGCGTGAAGAACAACCCAGAACTCGTTAAGGCTCTTGCAGAAGTCCTGCAGCTGCTATTGAATGGTTAGCATCTATCGGCGCAGACGTTAAGAACGTTGGTGCATTCGGTGCTCTTCCGTTAAGAGAATTCACCGTCCAGTAAACGCTGATGGCAAGGTAACTGCTGTTGCGCTTACATCGATCCCTAATCTTAGAAAGAACTTTACAGGATCGTAATCGTGCAGTTCTTATTTGATACAACAGCCAATGAAATCATCGCGAAGGATGGCAAGCAGTTGGTATCAAGGCTACAGGTAAGGATGGCAATAAGGTAACTATCAATCGCGAAGTCAGCTGTAATCGCAACTGGTGGATTCAGTGCTAATGCAGAAAATGATGAAAAGTACAAGCCAGAATTAAAGGGGGCTTTTAGCGACAACAAACGCAGAAGGTGCACAGGGTCAGGGTATTGATATGGCTACAGCAGTAGGTGCTGCACAGTGGATATGGACTCAGATTCAGATTCACCCCAGTACATATTGAAGAAGATGGAAATGGCCACTTAATCACTCAGGTCTTCGTGGAGATGGTGCCATCTTAGTTAACGCTGAAGGTAAGAGATTCTATGATGAAGTTTCTACACGTGATAAGGTATCTGCAGCTATCATCGCTCAACCAGAAAAGAGCGCATGGTTAGTTGTTGACCAGTCAATGGTTGATAAGTCAGCTGTTATCGCTGGCTACATCAAGTCTGGTTACACAGTAACAGGTGCTACATATGAAGAACTTGCAAAAGCTATGGGTGTTGATGAAGCTACATATCTGTAAGCACAATGAATACTTTGGAACCAAGCAGTAGAAGCGAAGAGTGATGCGGAATTCAACCGTACAAGCTTTGCAAATCCTTTAACTGCAGCTCCTTACTATGCAATTAAGATTACACCTGCTGTTCACCATACAATGGGTGGTATTGTAATCAATCCTAAGGCAGAAGTATTAAATGAAAAGGGAGAAGCTATCTCTGGATTATTCGCTGCTGGTGAAGTTACTGGTGGTGTTCACGGCGCTAACCGTTTAGGTGGTAACGCTGTAGCTGACTTTACAGTATTCGGTAGAATCGCTGGACAAAGCGCAGCAGACAACGCTAAATAATCACATTTACATCAAGGATACCGATGAGGTATCCTTTTTATGTACAACGGGAGAACATATGAAACTAAAAGATGTATTACGTCAGTATGACGAACAATCATTATATTTTTATGCAAGAGATCTAGGTATTAAAACGGTGAACGGTATTTTGCCAGAAGAACTTTATGAAACAATGGTAGAGAGAATTCTAAGTGATCATCATATCCAAAGAAGATTATCGATACTAGATGATAAAACCTACCAAGTATTCATGCAGGTACTTTAGAGATGAAGAAATCAAAGAGAAAGATAATCTGTGTTTAGAGTGCTTATTGGACTATGATTTAATCGCATTTGAAGGTGATGAACTTTTCGTTGTCGAGGAAGTAAAAGAAATCTTCCTAAACCTACAAGATAAATCATCTTTCCAACTCAGAACGTTTACAGAAAGTATGGTTATTACAGTGCCAAGTTGTGTACACACTATTGGGGAGAATGTTCCATTGAGCAGTTTCAAAAAGTTACTCTGTTTGAAAGAGTGCTTTTAGCGAAGTTGTTGATATTCAAGTCTACAAGATCTTCCGATAGAGCTGCAAATTGGTGAAAGAGAACTAGATTTATGAGGTGACCCTAAAGTTAGACTACGAGATGACTTTGGTCATCTCTATGAAGAGAGATGTTGTCTGCATTGAACAGGACTCATCCATCCTAACTTTTCTTTTTATTCGTTGCTCATTGTAATAATTTATAAATCTTTCTATTTTTAACTTCAGTTCATCGAAACTATAGTACATGACTCCATAGTATATTTCTTGTTTGATTAGTCCAAAGAAGTTTCTTCCATTACCGAGTTATCAAGGCGTTTCCTTTTCGAGACATACTCTGGAAGATTCTTTCTCTTTTAATCTGTGTGTATAAGCATTCATCTGATATGCCCATCCTTGATCAGAATGAAATGTTCTTCTATATGGGCAGTCTGTAGGGTGATTGTGACAGCTTTCTCCAGCCTCACTCACGTTTTCTGCAGAAGGTCTCTTACCAATTTCGCAACTAAGTATCTCACCACCACATATCCATAAATGGATCTAGATAAAAGCTTTATGTATTGTCATATGCCCTTTTTATATCTACTTATAGTACTTGAATCTAGTTGTATCAGTTGTTATTTTCTGATGCGGCATATGTGTCTGGAAGCGTCTGTGCATTCTATTAGGCGCAACTCTTCCAACTGTTCCTCTATAAGAACTGTATTTTCTGCTTTTGCGAGTATAAGATCGTTACCTGTAAGGAAGCTTTTGTATGATTCTCTGTACTTTCTTTTTATTAATGGTATATCCATTGTTGCGAAGTTCTCCAACGATTCTACGGTAGCCTATAATCCTTATTGTTTTATACGAATTTCTTTGTATGTTTTCTTCAAGCTTTTATCAGGATTTTCTATCAAATCTTTTTGCCAATACATATATGTCGCTGGCATTCCGGTATAAGAGAGAAGGTCTTTAGCTTGAACTTTTGTCGGAGACTGTTGATGACGAGTGCCATTCTCATTTTTCCTCGTCCCCAAAACGCAGTCTCCTCAGTTCTTTTAAAATGCACTTCCTCATTCTAACTGAAGCAGTTCCTCTTCTAATTCCTTTATATGTCTCGTACACTTGTATTAACGGATGCCTCTTCTACGAGTTTGTTTTGAGTCTTCCCATCTATCTTATCCATAGCTTTCCTTCGACCCTTTCCGGCGTGATTTTAACGCATTGCGACCTGCTATATGAAAGCGATTAACCCAGCTGCCAATCGTGGCTGGGTTCTAATGCCTATTCTGTATAGCTAACTCTTGATATGTGATTTTCACTTGTTAAATACAACTCTGACAATAGAAAGTTTCGTTTCGAAAGAATAAACTTCATTTTTCTCGTGAGCGCACAACCATCATTTCCAAATGCTTTATAGTTTTTCACCCATTTGTGTAGCTGGGATTTAGAGGTTAATCCACATTTTTGAAAGATATGGAATTCTCCTTTACCATTCAAATATTCTAAAACTATCTTGAATTCAAAACTATGTTTTGTCATAAAAATACCGACCTCCATTCGTTAGATTTTTGGTCTAACTTTTGGGGGTCGGTACATTATTGGCGCTCACTACCAAATTCTGCCATGTTGAAGGAATATCGCGAATCTCAAAAACGTTTTAACTATTATCTTCCTACCGTCGAAGAAGTTGAGATATTATTTGAATACGATTATGATATCCAACAAGAAGGTATTCAGAGGTTAAAAACAATCCTATTATCAAATCAGTTAAAGGAAGAAGAGGTTGACCAACTTCTACATGAAGTTTGGAATGATCTGTCCTATGGTTTAGACTATGAAGGAATCTATAAACGCTGCTTAGAAAAGACAGGACTATTAGCTACAGATTTACCTATCACTTTATTGAAAGAAATTGATCGAAATTGTCGTAAGTTTATTTATCGTGGTCATACATACCTAGAAACAATCAATTGAACAACTGAGCAAATAAATAACGAGGAGAACAGATAGATGTTATAATCTCATATAATTTGATGGAAAGAGAATTATATGTTATTGAGTACAACAATTGGTATATTAATACCGTTTATCGGCACATCTTTAGGTGCTGCAATGGTGTTTATCTTAAAAGATAAAATGAGTGAGATATTACAGAAGGGGTTAACTGGATTTGCGGCAGGTGTCATGGTAGCCGCATCTTTCTGGAGTTTGCTGGTTCCTGCCCTGGAACAATCATCTTCCCTTGGAAAGTTATCCTTTATTCCTGCGGCTGTAGGCTTTTTGGTAGGTGTAGGTTTCTTGTTATTCTTGAGACGAAGTAACTCCACACATGCACTTGGATAACACAGAAGAGGGTCCAAAGGAGAATCGTTTATCACGTTCTATGAAGTTGATTCTTGCGGTAACACTACATAATATTCCAGAAGGAATGGCTGTTGGTGTTGTCTATGCAGGTTGGTTAAATGGAAATACATCGATTACTTACTTTGGTGCACTTGCCTTAGCACTTGGTATTGCACTTCAAAACTTCCCAGAAGGTGCGATTGTATCAATGCCACTTAGAGCAGAGGGATGCCAGTGGAAGACCTTTGTGTATGGTGCTATCAGGTTTGGTTGAGCCAATTGGTTCTATTATCACAATTTTTGTACTGCGACATGTTGTACCATTACTACCGTACTTCTTGAGTTTTGCGGCAGGTGCGATGATGTATGTCGTTGTAGAAGAACTGATTCCTGAGATGTCAGAAGGAACACATACAAATATTGGAACGGTCTTATTCTCATTAGGCTTTGTGACGATGATGATTTTAGATGTAGTACTTGGATAAAGTGAAAACGATTCTTCGTAGGAAGAATCGTCTTTTATATTTTTCTCTTCTAAAGAGTATTTGTTTGGGTTAATTATGCAGAAACTTCTGCATAAGATTCATAGCGGTACTCGTTAATAATATTGATTGTACAGATTCTAACTTCACGGACTAGTTCAGCTTGTCTGTTAGCATCTGCATATTCAATGACTGTACTACCGTTACTATTGGCTGTGTATTCAATTCTATAGCTCAATATGAAAAACCTCCTTTTCTTACTTGGATAAATGAAATGTATTGTTACAACTTCCTTATCTTTGAAAGATTATAGGGCACAATATCTATTTTTGCAAATATATCGTATAGAAAAAGTCTTCCGAAGAAGACTAGAAGTAAATGTAGACTGTAACAGTAGAACCTTTTCTGATTTGTTTACCGATGAGGCTGTTAGCATTACTATCACGTACATCCTGCACTTCAACACCACGCGATGCGATGGTATCTCCAACAGCACGTTTCAGCTGCAGATATTGTTTGCGTTACTTATCAACGTATTGGCGAGGGTCACTCGCAACCTGAACGGTGACTTTCGCTACTGGTGTACGGAAGCTTACGCAGACTTCATTTCGAAGCGACTGCATCTGCCTCTTTCGTAACCATAGTAACCACATACCCGTGTATCCGTATCAGGTTGTAGACCATCGATTACCCTCGATAGTTTACTCACCTGTGTAGTTAATCGTTGCGACAACAGCACTATTTTGAACGACACGAGCCTTGTATGTAATTGGACAGTGATCCAAGAAATATCGAAGGTCTTATCATCATGGCTTTCTTCAACCAGTTTTGCATGCGTCAGGATATGAGTGTCCACCTCGAAGTTTACAGTACGTTACTACATTATAAGAAGCCGTAAAGGATGATAGGTTTTGAGGAGTTGTAATGAGGTTTGTATATGACCAAGTTTAGAGAACTCAGTCTTGACAAGACCTGTAGAAACATAATCAGATGGAATTGTACTCATCTGTGCGACATATGGGTATAGATTTCTGATATGGGTGATCTCACTAATACCTCTCAGGCATCGCAGTTCACCAGGAGTACCATAGATGCCTTCTAATGTATCTAGAACAGTACCGATAATAGCACTTTCAGGATATTCACTATTTAACTTCCATCTTGAGAAGTACGTATCTGCACCAGCAATGGCCTTTTTCACAACCAGACCATACAGCAATTGTAAACTGTAGTTGTTTGACCAACCATCCATTCATCCTTAGCGGCCCCAACTGGAAATGCCATACTCAAGACCAGCATCACCCCAGTCAGATGTACCTGTCTCACCTATATCTGGATAACCCTTACGAATTGCGTGACATGTAGTTACCCCTAGTCTTGGTCAACTGCATTACGCATCAAGTAAGAGGCGAGGTAAGCAGCTTGAGGGATAGAACAGATGTTCCAGGGTTGTAGGAGCGACATATGGATCTTCTGACCGTTACGGTAGAAGATTGTGTTGATTGTATGAGGCTTGATATAGTTACCACCATTAATAAGCACACTGTAGCAGCTGCTAATTCCTAGCAGATACACGCATATTACCACCACCAATCGCGAAACTACATATCAAATAGCTCTGGTTTAAACTGGCTAAACTCTAAAGAGGTTAAGTAGTTTGTAAACTACGCTGTACGCCTGATTTATCAATGACAGCTTGTAATGCGTTGATTGCGACAGAATTCTAGAGAGAGCCAACAGCCTTAGATAAAATCAACAACACCTCCATTTTGTATTGTCGAAGTTATTGAATGTCCAGTTTACGCCTACAGGCTTTATCGACAACGGTATGAGAAGTTGCTCCAACCTAAATCTTCAAACGCTAATGCGTAATCAAGTACTGGTTTGATTGCAGAACCAGGCTGGTTGAACTGTTCGGTAGCGTGATCCAACAACATCGATCCACCACTAGCCCAGTTTCTACCACCCATGATACCTACGATTTCACCTGTCTGGTTGTTGATAACGATAGAACCTAATTCATATAAGTCATCAGGGAAATCAATACCAGCTGTACCAGCCTGAATACTTTCAAGCTGTGCTGCATTGTAGGGTTCATGTTTGTGGATTTCCATTGAAACGTTCATTGGATCAAGTCCAGTTACCACGAGCCTCTTTAAGAGCTGCATCAATATATGCCTGATATGTATAGTTTGAATTGAGTGTTGATTTTGAGTCAATGAGTAAGTCTTCAACTTTAATAGACTTGGCAAGGTCACATTCCTCTTGGGTAATGTAGCCATGGTAAACCATTAAGTCTACTACTGTATTACGACGTTTTGTCGCTTTATCAAGGTAATTATGTGGGTCAAATGTATATGGTGAGTTAATGACGCCTGCAAGCATTGCGCTTTCTGCAAGGTTTAATTCCCAAACATTCTTACCATAATACTGTAAGGATGCCTTTTGTACACCACGGATATTACCGACACCACTGAAATTCATCTTATTTAGATACATTGTAAAGATTTCTTCTTTGGAGGAATTCTTTTTCAAGTTCCATTACAAAGCAATCTGCTGTACTCTTATATTGGATGTTCTTGGTCTTGAGTTCCCTGCTTGATCATCTACAAAGCAGGTTAACTTAACCAGCTGCATCGTAAATGTAGAACCACCTTGCATAGAACCACGAAGTACAGTTTCAATAATCGACTTTGTAAAACGTGGAACGTCAAATCCGTTATGGCTAAAGAAGCGTGAGTCTTCGACTGCTAAGAATGCATCAATCATAGACTTGGGGATCTGATTATAAACAACGTTTTCACGTAGGTTTTGACCAACGTCAGCCAGCTTATTGCCGTTTGCGTCTAGGGACAATCGTGGATTGGAAGTTTGTAAAGTCATCCAGTTTGAATTCTGGGTGTTCTTTTAAGAGTGTAAAGCTAATAGCGATAGCTCCAACAGCAGCTCCAACAAATCTCAAAGCCAACGATGATTGCCATAAATAACGTTAGAATTTTTAAAACCGTGTATCTTACGCTTTTACGCCAGGTCTTTTGTTTATTTGTCATTGTTTCCTCCCTGAGATGAAGTATAACTGATCGATAATCTTTAAATAATCAATCGGGGTTACATATGTACTGGGAAATCACATGCCCATTATCTAGAAACCATTGATAGGGGATGGAATTTCGCTCACTTTCTTTAACAAAAGCGAATGACATCCTCAGCTTTTTATATAATAGGTTTCATCGAACAATGTCCATTTTACAATCAAAAAGGCGATAGCACTCATGATTGATTACATTTTGTAAATGTTGAACTGGTGAGCATGGTGATTTTAGAGGAAAAGAGGTACGAGAAGCGCATTCCTTTGCCTCAAAATCGATGTATTTTTCCACGATAAATACCATGTAGTCGGTCGTAGAAGGAAGTTTAAAATAAGCTTCCGTTATTCTATAGCACTGCGCTGCTGGATAACTCGACTTTACAATCGTAACCGGTGTTGGTTTCTTATGAATGACCGCTTTATCAATACTGAGATAAAAACATATTTGTTACATTAATATCTTTTTAAGTGCCATACCTCTGCCACCAGCAGAAGTAGGTTTCTGATGTATATGCTTTTTCTTCCGTTTGATAATTGACTATACAAAAATTCACTATATTATACAGATGTTCACATAAATAAGGAAGTTTTTATTGCTTTTAGGATAGTGAAATGAGATATAAATAAGCATTCATAGGAGATAGTTATGGCTGGTAAATTAAATCAGATCCACAGAAAATTGTTGATAAAGAACTTGATATTGATTTTAAGGGATATAATCCTGACTGGTTGATCATCTTTAGATGAGATCATTCAAGACTATCAGACATATGAAAACATGATTGCAGATTTGACAAAGAAGGCTGAAAGAGTTGAACGCTACAAACGCTTCTGCCCGTGCAAAGCTTATCGAAGTAGAAGGTAAGATCAAAGCACAAGAAGACTTTAGATCCAATCTCACAAGGTGCTTCTAATGATGATATTCTGAAACGTCTGAGCTCGTCTTGAAAGACAAGTATTCTCAAACAACAACGAATAAGAAAATGATATACGTGCACGAGGCAGCTCGCTGGCACTCTATGGTGTTAGAGGAAAGTTCATGCGCTCGCACCATCTGCGAATGACTAGTGTCGATAGCCGGCCCACTCAATAAGACCGGGGTATCGAAAGATAACGGCGGAGCGAGAACCTAAAACTCGGTCATGGTTAAGCCCTCACAGTGTCACAGTGACGCAGCCGATAGGAAACCTATCGGGTGAACGAGATAAACCTGCAAGCGAGAAACTCAAATTTGCAGAGGAACTGCAGAAGAAAACTGAAGCGTGATGCAGTGCGAAAAGCACAGATAAAATGGCTGCCCCTGGAAACAGGACAGAACATGGCTTTACAATTGTACGCATTTATGGAGGATGAATTTCCTCCTTTTCTTACGTTCATATAGATATAAACAAATGATAGAATATGGTATACTAAAAGAAACGGTAAAAGAGAGGGAAAATCATGAATCTTCCAAATCGATTGACATTATTCAGAATCACTGATTCCAGTAATTATTCTGGTTTATTTATTTCATATAGTGCTTTTGGAATTACACCGACAAGTTTCTATGCACAAATATGTATCAATTTCGTGATTGATATCATTGTGCCATTAATCTATATCTTAGCCGCCATCACAGATGCGATTGATGGCCATATTGCCCGTAGCAGTAGCTATGATTACTACATTTGCAAGTTTGCTGATCCTATCGCAGATAAGCTACCAACAACGACAATGTTCCTATTGTTTATCTCAGAGGTATTATCCCGCTATCCCAGTCATTATGATTGCACGTGATACGGTCGTGATGGTTGTCGTACGATGGCGAGTGCAAATGGCAAGGTAGTGTTGTGGCTGGTATGATGGGTAAGCTAAAGACAGTGTTACAGATGGTCACAGCTTGCGTTAATTCTATTAAACAATCTTCCATTTGAACTAGTTAGGATTACACAGTGAGTATGATCAAGTTGAGGTTCTCTGCACTAGTAGTTTCATTTCTGGTACAGTACTTCATGCAGATGAAAGATGATATTTTAGGAATCAAAATAATCGTGGAATTATTTTTAAAACAAACATATATAATCAGGAGGAGTTATGTATGGCAGAGAAAAAGAAAAGACAGTTACCGCAGATAAGCGAGATCAACTACTGGTGGATGCACTTAAGGCAAATTGAAAAGGAATACGGAAAAGGCAGTATTATGCGTCTGGAGACCGTGCCGATGGATCAGTAGACGCAACCCATCCGTCTTTTAGCATTAGATAGTGCATTAGTATCGGTGGTTATCCAAAGGAAGAATCATTGAAATTTATGGACCAGAATCTTCTGGTAAGACAACACTTGCATTACATGCAATCGCAGAATGTCAAAACAAGGTGGTAGATGTGCATTTATCGATGCAGAAAACGCACGATCCACTCTATGCTGCAAAAGCTTAGGTGTTGATATAGACGAACTCATCTTATCTCAACCAGACTCTGTGAGCAGGCATTAGAAATTACAGAAGCATTGACTTAAGTCAGGTGCGATTGACTTAGTTGTGATTGACTCTGTAGCTGCAAATTCTGTCCCACAGGCTGAATTAGATGGTGAAATGGGAGATGCATCGTAGTTTACAGGCACGTTTGATGTCAAAGGCTAGTGTGTTAGCTAGAGGTGTTATGAACCGTTCCAACACAACTGCAATCTTTATCAACCAGTTACGTGAAAAAGGTTGGTATCATGTTTGCAACCCAGAAAAGCAACACCAGGTGGTCGTGCTGAAGTTCTACTCATCCGTGTCTAGATGTACGTAAGTGTAAGCGAAGCACTTAAGGAAGGTAGTGAAGCAATCGGTTCCGCCACAAAGGTAAAGGTTACAGAATGCTAGCCTCCATTTAAGGTGGCAGTTGTCACTATGATCGGGCCAAGGTATCTCTACATCGATGAAGTTATCAGTTTAGCAGTTGAAAACGATACTTATCGAAAAAGCAGGTGCTTGGTTCTCCTCACAAGGAGAAAAACTGACAGGGCTTCAACTCGTACGTGAGTATATGAAGAATCACCCGAATTTGATGCAGAGATTAAGAACTTGTAAAAGTGAAGTTATTCCCTACAACGAAGCTGATTCCACAGAAACAACAGAAGAATAATCAAATGGACTTTTCAAAGAAAAGTGCTCCTTTTCTATCTAAGCAGGTGAAAGAAGAATTCTAATTTGTTGTATGATAATACTGTAAGAAAACAAACTACTTAAAGTCTCTCATGAAGAACTTTCAAAACCAGACAGATGAAAAGAAAAAGTACTGTCTGTGTAATAAAATTGTGACAAATATATATATGCGTGTATATCCGTTACTGTTGGTATATCTATTTGTAAAACAAAGTGAGAAGTTAATACCGACAATTTGATTCCGCTACTTTCAATTGTCGCAATAACAATGCTGTTATGAAAAGTTCAGCACATCCTGTCTCCACGAGGAATACCCAATTGACCAAATCCTAGAAAAAGAAACACAACATAAATGCAACTGCCTAGTCGACATGTATCAGCCGCAATTATTGCAATGATGTGCTCTACGGTCTCCAACACTTGCATGCATACTACTAGTGCTAGCTGTAGTAGAAGGCAGCATCCGTGTTGTAGGGGGAGTGCATTATCCACGGGATGTAATTCGTTGGATATCTTCTTGGCGTTTTATTTGGACTATTGATCTTATAAAACGTTTAAGGTTTTAAAGTTATATGATATACATACATAGAAAGGTCACTCGTATGATGTGGTGATTGAGAAGAATATGCGCCTTTAATCCGATTTTAAACATATGAAAAGTGAACATTTTATAAAACATCTTTTTCAAGCGTGGAAACGATTAAAACCTCTACAGAGAATTTTTATCTGCTCGTATGAAAAGAGAAGATGTAGAGGTAGTGAATGATAGAAATTCATAATTTAACAATATGCCATCGATATGATTTACGTAAGATTATTGATAATTTTACACTTGCAGTAAAAACCAACTGACAAAAATTGCAATATCATTGGTGAAGAAGGAAATGGAAAATCAACATTGCCTCAGGTATCGTAAATCAACAGCTTGTTGAAAGTTATTGTGAAGTGCAAGGAGAGATACGCCGAAGAGCGAAAGAATAGGGTACTTAGTACAAGAACTTGATCGAATGCATAGAGAAAACTGTGTATGAATACTTCGAAAGTGAAGTATTTTCATCTAGCAACACCATCACAGTTATAATGATATTGCCCATCGTTTAGGATGCGATGAGAGATGTATTATCAAACACAGATGATGTCTTCACTTTCTGGTGGAGAAAAGATTAAGTATCAACTCGCAATGATACTTGAATGGTGCCAAGGCATTCACTATTAGATGAGCCATCCAATGACTTAGATATTAGTACGCTTGCATGGTTAGAGAGAAGTTTATCAAATGCTACGATTCCAGTTATTTATATTTCACATGATGAAACACTACTGGCGAATACCGCAAACGTATTGTTCATTTAGAACTTGTCAAACGTAAGACAGAAGTATCGTCATGCTGAGTTATGAATATTAAGGGTGATGCATATAAAGAGTTACGTGGATAAACAATTGATAAACAAAATGATGGATGCGCAGAGCGAGCGTCGCCGAGACAAGTTACGCATGGCAAAAATACCACCAGCTTTACGAACGCGTCCAACATGAGCTTACGTGTTGTATCGCGCCAAGCTTCCACAGACTGCCGCCAATCCTCAAGCAGGAGATGAGAAGTGTCAAAGCGATGACAAGCGTTTTGAAAGCGAGAACGCAGGCTGACGGAGATTCCACCGTGAGGATGCGATATATCACTTTGATGTTGAACCATTTGCGAGTGACAAACAGATTCTCGATTAATCACTTAGATGAGCTCGATGATAAAAGATGAACTCGAAAATACTTAGCAAGTGATATATTGCATGTACAAGTTATTTTGGCAAATCAAAAGATATGTATTGTTGTGGTAATAATGTGCTCAGGAAACGACATTATTGGCATAAGAGATTCAAGGAATATTTGTCTGAAAGAGAAGATATCCAGACATGGCCATATGCGCAAAAATCATGACGAGATCCTAGGATGCGTATGAATCACCAAATTGACTTTCTTTAACAACCGTAGGGATAAAGAAGATATCACGACGGATACGCTCAATATTTAGGTTCGTAATGAAGTTTACCTCTGGATGAGATGCACACTCAATCACGAGAACCATCAGGTGGTCAACGTGCGAAGGTATTCATGTTAGCAGATGCATCTGAGGTGGAGCAAAATGTCTCTATTGTTGGATGAAACTACCCGCAACTTCACCATTATCTGCACCAGTTGTGAGAGAAGAGCTAAAGAACTTTGGTGGGCAATCATCGCTGTGTATCCCATGATAGAAAGTTTATTCAGGAAGTTTTGACGATATCTACTTGTTAAATGCAACGGGACTACATCGCTATACGATTGAACCGAGCACGCTTCATTGAGCTGTGGTCGTTCATTGCGAGAAAATGGTGAAAACTGCATAATACTAAAAGAGAGAAATCTCAAGAATAATGGAGGATTAAAAATGGGGTATAATCATCTCATGACCCTGCACTCCTGCCATTTTAGCTCTTATTCCGAGGGCTATGTCGGCATCGGAATTAAGGAAGGTTGCTGGCAAACACGGTCTCCGATCGTGCGATTGGCAAATCAGACGTATATTCTTGGTTAGAAGCAAAATTCAAAAGCAGACACCAGCGCGCGCGCCACTTTAGACGCGAAACAGCAAACTTACGAATTAAAACTACAGGCAGTAGAGAGAGATTAAGAAATCAACAAAAACAAGTTATTATGTTGAAAATAAACTCATGCGCCAGCAGGAGAGTTCTGGTGAACTCACGAGAGGAGAATCTTTTGCCCGAAAAGAAAAGCTAAAATTGGACGAAAGACTGATCAGCAGATTACTGGGAAACTTGCAGAGATCACCAAATGGAAGAAGACTCTGCAGTTGCCAAGACTGATCAGCAAATTAGTTGAACTCTCGAGCGCAAGGTCCAATATTGGCGACACAGGGCTGACGCAAAGGTAGAATTTGACGGAAGCTGTCGAGAAGAAGACAGAAGCTGAAAATCGTTACCACTTTACGTGATAAGCGTAAGAGGAAGCAGAAGTGAGAAGCCTTCTTCCGTGTAGCATCGTAATATTATTTCTTTAGCGATTCATCGCCACTCACAAGAGAGGAAACAATCGAACGTACCAAGATAGCACAGTAACCCTTCCAAGTGAAGAGATGAAGGGACGTATCATCGGTCGTGAGGGAAGAAATATTAAGGCAACCGAACAGGCTACAGAGTTGATTTAATCTTATTGATGACACACCAGATATTATTACTGTTTCTCTTGCTTTAACCTAATCTGCTCGTGAAATTGCTCGTCAGCTGCATGTAGAAATTCTGATGAAGGATGACGTATTCAACCAGGACGTATTGAGTGAAGTTGTTCAGAAGGTTACAGATGAACTTGAAGAGACAATCTTCAAGATTGGTAATGAAGCAGTATTCAAACGAGTATCACTGGTAAGATGAATCGTGAACTGGCTAAGCTAGTAGGACGTGGGCTGAGACTCCGTTACAGCTTATGGACAAAACGGTTTATCACACTCTGTAGAAGGTACACTTCGCTGGTGGCATGATGGCTGCTGAATTGTGGACTAAACCAAGCACTCTGCAAAACGTGCAGGTTTATTACACGATATTGGGAAAAGCATTAGACTTTCGAAACAGAAGGAAACACTACGTTGAGTTAGGTTCCAAGCGTAGCTAAGAAGTATGGGTGAAAATCCAATCGTTATTAACTCAATTGAAGCTTCACCATGGTGATACAGCTCCAAATACAGATATTATTTCAGGACTGTCGCCGCAGCGGATAAGCAATCAGTGCCGCCAGGACCTGGTGCCTGCTATGAATCCATGATAGGCTACACTCAACGTCTAGAAAATCTGAAAAGATTTGTCGCGTTAGACCTTTGAGGAGTTGAGCATTTGCAATCCAAGCTGGACGAACTACGCGTAAGCAGCAGTAACAGCCTGAGAAGACTGATGATGTACGTATGGTAGTATAGGTTGCCTGCGATATCGTCAGAAACGAATAGAAAATGAGATGATTTATCGTGACAGATCAAGGGTAACATTGATCCGTGAAGTACGTGCACAAGAATCAGCGGAAATAAGAAACGTTCACGAGTTTTCTTTTGAAAAGATAGGGAAAGTATGCTAGTGAGAGTGCTTATTTTAGGAGATATCGTCGCAAAGAGCGGTAGACGGGATGCAGTTCCAGCAACAACTAGACGTGACATTAAAAGAACAGTATCAACCAGATTTTGTCATTGTGAATGCAGAGAATTCTGCACATGGCAAAGGGATTGGCATTCAAAATCTAGTAATCAATTACTCTTATCCGAAATCGATGTGATTACACTTGGTAACCATGCATTCTCCAAAACTGAAATCCTAAATCACTTCCATCGATGAACAGTATTGTACGTCCCACAATATGGAGCCATCTCCATATTGGAAAAAGCAGTCAGGTCAAAGAAGTAAATGGAAAAACGTACTGGTGGTTGTCAACTTAGTAGGAAAAGGTAGTATTCTATGGATGCATGTCGAAGACCTGTCATCACGATGGAAAAACTCTAGAGATTGACGCAGATATTATCTTTGTGCGGATTTTACACGCAGAAGCCACTGCGGCAGAAAAGCTGACTCTTCGCAAATTACTTTGCGCCAAGATCTGACTGCAGTTATTGGTACACATACGCATGTACAAAACTGCGGATGAACAAATCATCAACGCTGCGTATATCACATGATGCTGGAGGTGTGGGCATATGCGTCGATATTAGGAAGAGACACTGGAGGAAGTCAATGCTAGAAGTATCTGGCAACAGAATCCACTACTGCTGTTACACTCTGCATAGGGTCCGGCAGTTATCCTCCTGAGGTCCCCACTCGATATCGATGACAAAACACATCGAGCAAACTTCATTGAACGGATTCAAATTTCGTCCTGAAAGGTTAGCACTACTAACAAAATAGTAGGGTGCTGGTAATTTCTTATGGTAGTTCATAAAGGGAGTGACCTGAAATAATGCCAGTTACAGTTGATAAAGATACTTTGTATCGTGGTTGTGGTGCTGGTGCAGCAGCATGCCCAGTTGCAGCACTCGCTTTAGACGAAAATGGAAAGTCTGGATGTGATGAAGATGTACGTATCTCTCATGCCTCTCATGCATTCCAGCATGCCCAGTTTCAGCAATTACAAGAAAAGAATCTGAATATAAGAAAATCGGTGCCCCACCGATATTCATATAGGTGATTGACAAGTAATTTTGCTTAAGGCTATGATAAAGATAACAAAAGCGTGTTACTGGAAAGCAGTAAGCATTAGCTCGTTGGAAAATATTTTTCTGATGGGCTCGTGGGAGTGATTCCATGTTCTTATTTCGCTAAAAATCAACTATTTGTCTCACTCATGAAATGGTACATCCAAACCACTAAGCGAAGTAAAGGATGAAAGTATTCACAGAACCACGGGAAAAGGGCTTTAAGGTATATTCTGACAGGAGATATCCATATCACCGGTTGGATGGTAAAGTCACAATGGTATTTCCAACAAAACATGCGTGATCATATCATTGATAAAGACAATATTGATATATTTTGTACATTGGTATCGATACTGTACAGTTAAAGGGACAGGCTTTCAGACTAGCGTACAGTGAAGGTGACAGCAAAGGCTGGAGACCCACTATAGAACTGTGATTTAGCCATGCTGGAAACAAGCAGGCTATCAAACAGAGCAAGTTCTTGTGATTGTGACAAATCATAAGTGATGTACGTGTCAGACAAGCAGGTAACTTAAAAGCAAAGGAAGAGATAGTATATTGTGAAAACATATAATATTGCAAAATACTAAATCATAACGTTGTCGTATGTCATAGCGAGATGATGATCCAAGAGAATATATTGTCTCTGAAAAGGGTATCGAGCTACAAAAGAGAGAGAGAACGATATTGTTCCTACAGAACAACACAAACGTATATGAACCCGTTGAATCTCAAAAGACTCGTAGACGCTATGAAGAGTTGGTAAACAGTGCAGATGATGAAGTAGAAGTTACAGAAGAAGTCATCAGTGAGATGATAAACAGCTGCATACGATAAGCGTATCCACCTGGCATTACCCGATCATATTCAATTTAGTGTAAAAGCGTTACCGTGAAAAGATTACAGTTAAAAATGTATTCACGGATGAAATTCAATTTCATATCCAAAGGAATTTCAATTGCAAAGGGAAGTGCTAGCGAAGATTAACGAACGTTTAAATATTAACTTGATGACAGCGAGATTGATTTATATGCATGCATATTCACGCTGCCCACAGGGTGAAAGTGCAGTCTTTTCTACGATGATTGCACAGATATTAATACAGAGACACTGCAATCATCGAAAGAGAAATGCAAATCAATCTGAATGATTATGAAGTGTAGCAGCAGCGTTTGGTAACACACTTAAAGTTCTCACATCAAACGCTCAGTAGATGGTGTAGAGATAAACAACCTGATTGGTGATCTAGTTCTATGATAAATATGCAAGTCATACCAGATTGCATGCATGAGAGGAGATCATACTGAAAATACATATGGCATCAATATCGAGAAGGAGAAAGAGATGTTATCTATCCATACATTTACAAAATATTGTAATGTATCGCAACACGGTTCGTAGCATGTAGTAAGGTATTACATACGTGGAAATATATGGAGGATATTTATGTTTAAGATGCTCAAAAGATTGCGTACAGTCTCCATGTTGCCTATCGCAATTTTACCAGCTCGCTGGTTTATTGTTAGCCACTCGGTGGAGCTTTTTATCCAACCCTACGCACAGTGGGCGGACATATCCTGTAATTAAATAATCCAGTTTTACAGGGTAGTTTCGCAATGGCGAGGAAGCGGGAACAGTTGTTTTCGCAAATTTATAGCAATCGTTATGATGCTGGTCTCATGACTGGACCTGCAGCGACAGGGAACCGCTGCCTTAGCTGGAAGTTGTTGGTTTCTTAGTAATGAAATCGCTACAATCAAGGCGTTGTTAGGTATTTTCTCACCCGTAAGGAGCAGCAATTGATACTGGTGTTGTTGAGCAATCGTTATTGGTTTAGTTGCTGTTGCTATTTGGCACAACAAATATCAGAACATTGAATCGCCACAGCGTACTTGACGATCTCTTCAGGACCGCCGCTCACGCTTCGTACCAAGCGCTACTTCATTTGCAGGCGTATTTCGTTGGTGCAGTGTTCTTCCTGGCATGGCCACCATTCCAAATGCTATTAGTATCTGCTAGCTGCTATCATTTGCACAAGCTAGGTCCAGTTGGAAACATTCTCTTTCATGGATCTCTTAATGCGTCTATGTGAGCTGTTGGTTTACACTACACATGATTTCATCCAATGTTCTGGCACACAGAACTTGGTGGTGTTGAAACTGTTATGTAGGTGTTGCTGCAGCAGGCAGCACAGAAGATCTCTTTGCGGCAATTAGCAGATCCAAATCATAATCGGGTTTATATACAGAAGTGGAACACGTTTCTTCGCTGGTCGTTTCCTCAACAATGATGTTCTGCTACTGCAGCCGCATGTTTATAGCAATGTACCACTGTGTACCTACAGAAGATAGCAAGCACAAGGGCTTATTTCTGGCGTTGCCTAACATCCTCTTTATCACAGGTAATGCAGAACCTATCGAATTCATGTTCTTGTTCGTAAACCCAATTCTTTATGTTATCCACTATCTCTTTAAGATGGTGTAAGTTTTCATCGCAGATATTCTCAATATCTCATTGGCAATAC